>ENA-OPYU01000083-OPYU01000083.1-human-gut-metagenome-genome-assembly--contig:-NODE-83-length-33430-cov-3.641804_pt1 | contig 33430 bp, 43 predicted proteins | sample MGYA00242637_ERZ504482 | MGnify/ENA primary metagenome ERZ504482 (study PRJEB26092, sample SAMD00036237) | human gut metagenome | host: Homo sapiens | study: EMG produced TPA metagenomics assembly of... | reverse complement strand
GATGAGGCTGGTGTAGAAGGTTTTTATATCTTTTAACCAGTGCCATCTCTTTATCATGCTCGCTTTTATGCGGGCTTTTTTCATTCATGAATCTAACAAATATCGAACTTTCCTATAAAGTAAAAAAAGCACGACAAATTTTGCCCTGTATTGTGTTGGGAAAGAGAGGATATTTCTGTCCCTGCATATTAAAATAAATGTAGAATTGCACAGGAGGAAATCAAATTATGAATACATATCCAAAACTCTTCTCCCCGATCAAAATCGGAGAAACTACTGTAAAAAACCGCGTATTTATGCCGCCGATCTCTACAAATCTGGCTGACAAAGGATACGTGACTGATGCTTTAGTAGAGCACTACGCTGCCCGCGCGAAAGGCGGTGTCGGACTGATCGTAACAGAAGTAACAACTGTAGAGCCTACTTATGTATATCTTCCGGGAGATATGTCCATCTGTGACGACAGCTATATCCCGGGATGGGAAAAGCTGACTGCTGCCGTCCACAAGTACGGCGCAAAGAATTTTGCCGCAGCTTTTTCATCCTGCTTACATGGCATTCCCGATCCCTGGTACTCCGCGGCTGATCGCTCCGTCTTTTGTAGGTCCTTACTATGCCAAGGAAGCGCCAAGACCGGTCACTGTTGAAGAACTGCAGGTCATTATCCGCCAGTTCGGCGAGGCTGCCCTGCGTGTCAAAAAAAGCAGGCGCTGACGGAGTGGAAATTCACGCCGCTCATGCACATGGACTCCTTGGCGGATTCCTTTCTCCGCTCTACAACAAACGGACAGATGCCTATGGTGGAGATATCAATGGACGCTTAAAACTGACTCTTGAAGTCATTGCCGAAGTCAGAAAAATATGTGGAAAAGATTTCATCATAGATGTACGTATTTCCGGAGATGAATATTCAGACGGGGGTCTGAATTTAAATGATGCCATCTATATTTCCAAACAGCTCGAAAAAGCCGGTGTGGATATGCTTCATGTTTCCGGCGGAACAACGATCAAAAGAGGAAGCTCTATTCCTGCACCCGGGACAAAATGGGATCTCACAGCGCGCTCTCCGCAGAGATCGAAAAAACATGTTTCGATCCCGGTGGCAACTGTGGGACGCATCACAGAACCATGGCTGGCAGAAGAACTTCTGGAAAATGATAAGGCAGATATCTGCATGATCGGCCGCGCAAATCTCTGTGAACCTGAATTCTGCAACAAGGCTCAGGCAGGACACGAGGAAGATATCCGTCCATGTATCGGCTGTCTGCGCTGCTTAAACGGCATTATGTTCGGAAAACGGGTTGCATGTACTGTCAATCCTTCTCTGGAACCGGAAAATGAAGACACCATCACCCCTGCAAAAGAGACAAAAAATGTCCTTGTCATCGGCGGAGGTCCTGCCGGAATGGAAGCTGCTTACGTTGCTGCAAAACGCGGACATCACGTCGTACTTGCAGACCGTCAGGATTCCCTTGGCGGAACCGTTCGGATCGCTGCCGTTCCGATCGCAAAACAGGATCTGACACAGCTGATCAAATATCAGGCACACAAACTGGAACAGGCCGGTGTAAAGGTTCTTTTAAATACGGAGGTTACACTGGAAACAATCCAGAAAGACTATCCAGATTATGAAGTAATACTCTGTGCAGGTGCAACTCCGGTTGTTCCCCAATTTATGACGCAGTTTAAAGACTGGATGACTGCAGACGACGTCCTCTACGGAAGAAAGTTCCCGGGACGCAAGATTGTAGTCATCGGCGGAGGCTCTGTCGGATGTGAAACCGCAGATTATCTGGCTCCGGTTCTCAATGACCGTTTCCCCAGAAACCGGGAGATTACTCTGATCGAAATGGCACATGAGATCATGGAAGCAGAAAGTGGTCCGGGAAGAAGTCTGCTTGTCCAGAGAATGATGGAAAAAAGGAATCCAGATTCTCTGCGATGCAAAAGTGGAAGAAGTCAATCATACCGTGATCAAATATACAAAAGATGGAAAGACTCACGAGATTACAGATGCCGATACACTCGTTCTTGCAATGGGGTACCGTCCGTCTGACACTTTAGAGGAACAGCTGACCTCTGCAGGAATTACCTGTCATGTACTGGGCGACTGCAAAAAACCTGGAAATATCAAAGATGCTGTAACAGAAGGATATCAGACTGCATTAAATTTATAAAATAGAAAAGCTGAGATTTTATCATTCAATTTCCGATGATAAATCTCAGCTCTTTTTTATCGTTTCTTTCCTCTCCCGACACTTTCTCCCAGCCTTACTTTTGTTTCAATCCCATTCAGAGAATTCTCCCAGATATCCGGATCCGGCATTGCCTTCCCTTTTTGTGTGAGCAGGATGATCGTAGAACCTCCAAATGCAAAATTTCCTTTTTCCTGACCTCTTCGCACTCTTGCCGCCTGATGGCGATTTTCAATTTTCCCCACCATCATTGCCCCTACTTCCATCATTAAAATCGTCCCAAAATTTTCTGAGCAGAGCAGTGAAAACTCTCTTGCATTCTCTTTATAGATTGGGAAACTGTCATTCGCTACCGGATTGACCGTATGCAATACTCCCGGTATTTTCACGTTTTCCGATTTTACTCCATCATCCACATAAATGTAGCGATGATAATCTTCCACACAAAGCCGGAACACCCATGCATAGCCGCCTGCATAACGTTTTGCAAGCCCTTCATTTTTCAAAAGACTCTCTGTACTGTAGCTCGTATGTTTGATTTGAAACCGGGAATTTTCTTCAATTTTATAGACACTGAGTCTTCCGTCACAAGGACTGATCAGCCTCTCTGGCTCCCGAATAATTCTTCGTGCTCCCGGAAGTGCTTTTCGTTTGAAAAAAATTCATTGAAAGAGCGGTACCTTTTTCTGCTCATACTGATACATCGGAATCTTGTTCTTCCGGATAAACCACGCAATCAGCACTCTGGAGACCCGAGAATCCAAAAACGCAGCTCCGATTTCAGAGATATGTGGATTGATCAGTCCCTTCATAAGAAACCTTCCTGTTTCATGCGTGTAAATCCATTCCAGCAGCCGATCCTGTCCTGAACTGCATTCTTCTATGTTTCCTCTTCTGTCTGCCAGCTTCATCCTTTTTACCTCCTTATTGATCTCACCCTTTGAAAACTACATATGCCGGAAAAACCGCGCTCTGCAGAACTCCCACCATCCTCCGTTGTAGAACAGGATGAACAGGACTGCGATTCCAACGATTCCGACAAGAACTGCCAGTTCTTTATTCGTTGGTTTGCGGAACTTAAAATCTGCCACAAACAAGATACCGACCACTGCCACTGTAATATGCAGTGCATACAGAAACCAGTGATATCCCGGAAGTATCAGCGATACCACAAAGAGCAGCGGCAGTACGACTGACATGGATGTGATTGGAAGTCCCTGATAGTATTTTCGATTTTCGCCGGTCTCCTGCTGCCGTTTGGTCTCCATGACATTAAAATATCCAAGGCGGATTACTCCGGCAAGCCCATACAGTACTAAAATTGCCATACTGTAAATACGGCGCATGCCCAACTCATAGCATAATACAATCGGAAACACTCCAAAACAGACCACATCACACAGAGAATCAATCTGAATTCCGAACTGCTTCTCATCCTCTGTTCTGTTTTTCTTCGTTCGCGCAATCTTTCCGTCAAACATATCGCATAATCCGGAAAGCGCCAGACAGAACACAGCCCACTTCGGATGTCCTGTAACAGCACAAAAAATGCCGATTATTGATGAAGTAAAACTAATATAAGTCAGCACCACCGTATAATCATAAAATCCTATCATCCCTCAACACGCTCCTTTATACACTTCTTTTGTTCTCTTACTTTTTCATTTCCTATCGTAAGCTGCGCCACCACGGTAAATGCAGCACTGATCAGTAATTCTGCATAATATCCCAGTCCCCGGCTTAAAACCATACCCGGAAGCAGCAAAGATCCGAACACCGGGCGAAAAATATTCAAAAATAATGTTTCACTGATCCCCATACCACCGGGAAGCGGCAGCATATCTACCGCAACTGCTATCACTGCCTGAAGAAACAGAATATCAAAGAATGAAGTTCCTGACAGTCCAAACGCCCGATACACAAACCAGGTAGCTGCAAACAAGGCCATTCTCTGAACAAATGTAATTCCGAATACAACCACGATCACGCCCATATGCTCTTTTAAATATACTGCTATTCCCCGGTAAGTATCCATAGATGCATCCAGCTTTTCCAGCCGTTCTTCTTTGTGTTTCATCAAGCGCAGCTTTTCCAGCAAATGGACACCTTTTTTCAGAATTTCCTTTGTCAGCACCGGATGAAATACAAGCACTGTCATAAATACCACACAAAACACATTCAATCCCAATCCCAGGTAATAGACCGGCAGAATGCCTTCCAGATATCTGTGCAGAAATCCCTGACCAAATATGAGAATCCCGATTCCGATCACAACCAGAACCAGCTTATATGTAATCGTCACAATCATCAATACTACCGTCGATACTGGAATCGGTATCTTTTCTTTCTTCATATAGTATATCTGCATCGGCTGTCCACCGCTTGCCGACGGTGTAATGCAACTAAAGAAAAAACCAACGGAAGAAAACAGAAAGCAAGATCGTTTCTTCAACCGGGTTCCATACGATTTCATCATATACCAGATAATAATTGATTCTGACCATATAAAGAATAATACCAAAGCCACTCCCGGCACCAGCCATTGCCACTGTGCCTGTCGAATGGAGTGCATCATGCTCTCAAGGTCTTCTCCTCGAAAAACACCATATACAGTCAGACCAAATACAAGTAATCAAAAATAAAGTATTAAAACTGACCTTTTTTCTTATCTCTCATGCCGTGCTCCTCCTGTCAAATGCAAAAATACAGCTTTGTATCCTTTCACAAAATCTTTGATATATCCGATACCACTGTGTTTTCCCAAAAACCGTAAAACAGATCTGCGCCAGGATAACACCACCTGCCACATCCCAGACAACATGCTGTTTTAGTCATCAAAAGTGGATAAAAACACGCAAACTGCAATCACACAGGACAGGTATTGATACCATTTCGGAATCTCCTGCCGCCCACGAATTCCCAGAAAACAAAACCAGCTTACCAGGCAATGAATGGAAGGAAACAAATTGTCCGCGGCATCAATGGAATAAAGCCAGATCATGGCTTGATTCCAAAATCCGTCTGCCACAATCTCCGGTCTGGTATTGGTTGTCGGAAACAAGACAAAAAAATCAGAAACAGACAATCCGGGATATTGCATCTGCTGTAAAAAAGCGATATACACTCTCTTTTTCCTGTCTCGCAATCAAAATGTAATTGATTCCCCAAAACAGATAACATCCAAAATAGATTACCAATGTCCAGGGTATGAAAGGGATCCTCTCATCCAACACAGTCTCAATATTGTAATGATATCGCCCGGATGCAATCCATCTGGCACCATTATATGCCAGTGAGTTCCATAACACTGCCAGTAAAAGCGGCACAATCCCGTACGCCGGAATCAGTTTTTTCCTTACATTGTTCTGTCTGTGTCTCATCTTGTCTGCTCCTTCTCTCCAACATTTGACAGTGTTTAGTATAGTCGTTTTCTGTTTCTTACTCAATAGTCTTTACTGTATCTTTAAGAATCTTTAAAAAATCTTAAAGATTAGAATGATTCTTTCTTTGTTGACCACATATAAAATAATGCAATATAAAAATCAGGATTACCATTTAAGTGGATAATCCTGATTTTCTATTTTCTCTTCAGTTCTAATTAGTCTTCTGCAACATCTTTCATGCTGAAGCTGAATCTTCCCATTTTATCTTTTCCAAGGCATACAACCTTCACAACATCTCCAATGTTCAGAACATCTTCTACCTTGTTGACTCTCTCTTTGGAGATCTTAGAAATATGAACCATTCCTTCTTTTCCAGGTGCAAACTCAAGGAATGCTCCGAATTCTTTGATGCTGATTACTTTTCCTTCAAAAAGCTGTCCTGCTTCAAAGTCTGTTACGATCGTTGCGATCAGCTTCGCTGCTTTTTCCATCGCTTCTTTTTCTGTACCGCAGATAGAAACTGCTCCATCGTCTGTGATATCGATCTTCACGCCAGTCTGCTCGATGATCGCATTGATCGTCTTTCCTCTCTGTCCGACAACATCGCCGATCTTCTGTGGGTCGATCTGCATCTGAATAATCTTCGGTGCATAAGTTCCCACTTCTTTTCTAGGTTCTGCAATTGCTTTATTCATCACTTCATCCAGAATGTAAGTTCTTGCTTTCTTTGTCGCTGCGATTGCTTCTTCAATGATTGGTCTTGTCAGTCCGTGGATCTTAATATCCATCTGGATCGCTGTGATACCCTTGTGTGTACCAGCCACTTTAAAGTCCATATCTCCGAAGAAGTCTTCCAGTCCCTGGATATCTGTAAGAACCAGATAATCATCGTCTGTCTCTCCTGTCACCAGACCTGCTGAAATTCCGGCAACAGCTGCCTTGATCGGCACACCTGCTGTCATCAGTGACATACTGGACGCACATACGCTTGCCTGAGAAGTAGAACCATTCGATTCAAATGTCTCAGATACCGTACGAATCGCATACGGGAACTCTGCCTCGCTTGGAAGTACCGGAAGGAGTGCTCTCTCTGCCAGTGCACCGTGACCAATCTCACGACGTCCCGGTCCTCTGGATGGTTTTGTCTCTCCAACAGAATAAGACGGGAAATTGTAGTGGTGCATATATCTCTTGGAAGTCTCTGCCTCATCCAGTCCGTCGATTCTCTGTGCTTCTGAAAGAGGTGCCAGTGTTGTCACTGTACAAATCTGAGTCTGTCCTCTTGTAAACATCGCAGATCCATGAACTCTCGGGATCAGGTCTGTCTCTGCTGCCAGCGGACGAATCTGATCGATCGCACGTCCGTCCGGACGTTTGTGATCTTTTAAGATCATCTTTCTGACAGTCTTCTTCTGATACTGATAAACTGCTTCCCCTAACACTGCCAGCCATTCTTCGTTCTCTGCAAATGCCTCTTCCAGTTTTTCTGTAATGACACGGATATTTTCTTCTCTTGTCTGTTTGTCATCTGTAAAGACTGCTTCTTCCATCTCTGCCGGTGGAACGATCTCTTTAATCGCCTCAAACAGTTCTTCCGGAACCGCGCAGCTTGTATATTCATGTTTTGCTTTTCCGCATTCTGCCACGATCGTCTCAATAAATGCGATGACTTTCTGGTTCAGTTCATGTGCCGCAAAAATAGCCTCGATCATCTGAGCCTCCGGAACTTCATTTGCTCCGGCTTCGATCATGATTACTTTCTCTTTTGTAGATGCAACTGTCAGCGCCAGATCCGATACTTCTTTCTGTGCTGCTGTCGGGTTGAATACAAATTCTCCGTCAACCAGACCAACCTGAGTCGTAGAGATCGGTCCGTCAAACGGAATATCTGAAATACTTGTGGCAATCGCCGCACCAAGCATTGCTGTCAGTTCCGGACTGCAGTCCTGATCAACAGACATAACCAGATTCTCCAATGTCACGTCATTTCTGTAATCCTTCGGGAACAGAGGACGCATCGGTCTGTCAATGACACGACATGTTAAAATTGCATTCTCAGAAGCCTTTCCTTCTCTTTTGTTGAATCCTCCCGGAATCTTTCCGACTGCATAAAGTCTCTCATTGTACTCTACACTCAGCGGGAAAAAGTCAATCCCGTCTCTTGGCTTCTCAGATGCTGTCGCAGTACAGAGAACTGTAGTATCTCCGTAGTGCATCAAAACCGCACCATTTGCCTGCTTTGCCACTCTGTCAACATCCACGCGCAGAGTTCTGCCGGCAAGTTCCATCTCAAATTTCTTATACATAATATTCTCCTTTTTAGTTTGAAACATTTCCCGGAACAAGTGTCTCCGAAACTACTGAAAAAAACCACCGGAAGCTTTCGATATACTTTTCAGTGGTCTCGGGTATACATACTTGTCCGCAATCTAGATTATTATACCATAGATATGTATGAATCGCAAGAAATAAAAAGACCTCTGCCTGCCGGATAAACCGACACAGGCAGAAGTCCCTCTTCCATGAATTATTTTCTTAATCCAAGTTTTTCGATCAAAGCACGGTATCTTTCGATATCTACTTTTTTCAGGTATGCAAGCAGTCCACGTCTCTGTCCTACCATTTTCAGAAGTCCTCTTCTTGAGTGGTGGTCTTTTGGATTTGCTTTGAAGTGATCTGTCAGCTCGTTGATTCTTGCTGTCAGGATCGCTACCTGTACTTCCGGAGATCCTGTATCTCCTTCACTTCTTCCCAAATTCTGCAATAATAGCCTGTTTCTTTTCTTTTGCGATCATCGTATGATCCTCCTTTAAACTTAATAATAAACCGCCTGGTATTAAGTAACGGTCGGAGTTGTCCGATTACCGAACACCGGCTGAATCCTAAGGTAGTATACCACAGGGATTTTCGGATGTAAAGTCCTATTTTTTCAACTCGATTTTCAAAACAGTATCGATTTCATCCGGCAGCGGATAACTGAATACCGGATTTTCACCCAGCGCCACAAACGGTGTATCTGAATACATAGCTGTATTCCATGCCTCACCCCTCTGCACCTGCGCTCCGCTGGAAAGGAAGGTGATTGTTCCTACCTCCTGCGGGCTGATTCCATACAATGGGAGTGCTCCCAGAGGCGTTTCATAAATATGGGCATATACCGTGTTTCCTTTTTGTGTATAACGTCCCCATTCCGGCTTGTCATACTCGGAAATTCCACATTCATAAAGACTTTCTCCGTTTTGCTCCATCCATTCTCCTACCTGCGTCAGAATTTCCTGGCTTTCTTTCGGAATTCTTCCTTTTGCATCCGGTCCTACGTTCAGGATAAAGTTTCCGCCTTTGCTGACACATTCAACCAGTTTGCGGATAATGGTCTGTGATGTTTTGTAAGTATGATCATAATAACAGTATCCCCAGTGGTTGTTCATCGTTGCACAAAGCTCCCACGGGATCGGTTTTCCGTTCAGATCTTTCATTCCTCCCGGCGGAATGATCATTTCCGGACTTGCGAAATCTCCGCTGTAAATATTCGGATGATCTGTTACGATACTTCCGTTCTTCTCTCCGGAACCTTCCAGACGATTGTCAATAATAACATCCGGCTGATGTTTTCTGACCATACGGATCAACTCTTCTGCTTTCCATGTATCTTCACACATGTTGTCATAAGAGAAATCAAACCAGAGAATATCCAGCTTTCCGTAATTGGTCACCAGTTCTTCCACCTGGCCATGCATATATTCCAGATACCGGTCAAAATTGATATTTTCATCTTTATACGCCTCATTTCCGCGCATTGGATGGTGCATATCATTGTATTTCGGATAGTCCGGATGATGCCAGTCAATCAGTGTAAAGTAAAGCCCTACTTTTAATCCTTCCGCACGGAATGCATCCAGAAATTCCCGAACCAGATCCCGTCCGGCCTTTGTATTTGTCGCTTTATAATCTGTCAGTGCAGAATCAAACAAACAAAATCCATCGTGATGCTTTGCAGTCAGCACCGCATATTTCATACCTGCTTTTTTGCCAGTCTTGCCCATTCTCTCGGATTGTAATCCGTTGGATCAAACTGCTCGAAATATTTCTCATATTCTTCTACTGTCATTCGTTTTTCGGACATTACCCACTCGCCCAGCGCCGGAATGGCATACAGTCCCCAGTGGATAAACATTCCGAATCTTTCTTTCCGGAACCATTCGGTCCGATTCCATATTTCCTGATTCATTACTATTTTCCATATCCTTTCATTTCATAAACAACACCGTTGTGTTCCCGGCTGTCTTCTGCCGCCAGTGCCATCAAATGACTCTCGATGGATTCTGATGCGGCGCTTACGCTTTTTGCAGTTCCGCCTCCTGCCACCAGTTCCACAAAGTCTTTCATCATGGAGACATCGCTTCCGCTGTGTCCACCTTTTGGTACTTTTACCTTGATCTTTGTTGTATTTCCAGACGCAAAATCTTCCACAATGATTTCATTTTCTTCCATGTTTCCGCGAATCTGTCCTTTTGTTCCCATCAGATTGATGATCCGCTCGCATTTATTGGTAAACGCACACATTGTCATACTTGCTGTCACACCATTGTCAAACTCCAGATTTACTACCTGATGATCTACCACATCGTTGTCACAGTGGTAAACACACCTTCCATATGGTCCGTCTTTCAATGCATCCAGCAGAGATTTTTTATCCGTCTGAAGACTTACCACTTTTGCAAATGTTCCGCCTTTTTCCTCTAAATCCTCCAGATAGAATCGAGGTGCAAAATACGGACATTCATCCCGGTGTACACATCCGTCCAGACAGTGAGCCGGAGCATCTTCTGGTGCATTTTCTTCTTTAAAATGCATCAGATTTCCGAAGCTTGTAAGTCTTGTACAGGACGCACCTACGAGCCATAATAAGATGTCCATATCATGACAGCACTTCTGCAGGATCATCGGACTGCTTAAGGACTTGTTTCTCCAGTTACCACGTACAAAGCTGTGTGCCATATGCCAGTATCCCACACTCTCAATATGCTGGATATCAACAAGCTGACCGATCGCTCCTTCATCCAGAAGCCGTTTCAGCTCTCTGAAAAATGGAGAATAACGCAGCACGTGGCAAATACTGATCACCTTGTCATAATTCTTTGCGATCTCCCCGATCTCGATCAGTTCAGATTTTACAGGTGAGATCGGTTTTTCACATAAAATGTGATAGCCTTTTTCCACAGCCAGCTTCAATGCCTCATAATGCATCTGATCCTGTGTACAGATCAGAACACAGTCCGCCATTTTCGGACGGTTCAAAAGCTCCATGTCCGATTCCACAGCGTTTTGAGGTGCAATATCATGAAGCTTTGCAAACTCTTCCCGTCGATCCGCTCTTGGTTCCGCTACTGCTACAAATTTCAATTCATTGGGATAATCCAGGGCATAAGAGGCATAAGCCTCTGCCCCTCTCTGTCCGGCTCCCAAAAGAATGGCTGTTACTTGTTTCATGTTTTTTCTCTCCTTTTAGCCTTTTACTGCCCCACCAGACAGTGCTTCAATAAAGTACTTGCTGAAACAGCAGAACAAGATCACCGGCGGAAGCAGAATTACAACGATTGCGGAAAACATTCCGTTGTAGTTCGTAGAAAATGCATTCTGGAACTGTGCCAGAATCGCCGGAACAGTCTTCAGTTCTTTTGTTGTCAGTACCATAGATGCCCAGTAGTATTCATTCCAGTAATTCATAAACGCCAGCATTGCTGCTGTCAGGATTCCCGGACGTGCGATCGGCAGCATGATCTTGAAAAATGTCTGTGTATAACCGCAGCCGTCAATACGCGCTGCTTCTTCCAGCTCTACCGGTATCGTCAGGAAATAGTTTTTTGATGACCATAAAGCTGACTGCGATACCGCTGCATGTATAGATTAAAATCAATCCTGCATGCGTATCGTTGATTCCCATACTGTTGATCAGATTATAAACCGGGAATGTCATCGCTGTCGGTGGAATAAACAATGTAGACATCAACATGACGCTGACCACCGATTTAAATTTAAAGTTCATTCTTGCCACAACATACGCTGACATGGAAATCATGATGATACTTAATACGACAGAAATACCTGCCACTTTAAAACTGTTAAAGAAGTATCTCATAATATGCATGTCCCGGAATACTCCGATATATCCATCAAAACAAAGTGCACTTGGCAGAGTAAATCCCGGCTCTGCCAGAGGATCTGCCTTCAACGAGGAAATTGCCACCCAAATAACCGGAAACAGGGAGATGAAACATACCAGAATCATCACAACATACGAAACGATCTTTCCAAAAGTCCCCACTCCATGACGCTCATTTCTTTGCCTTTTCTCTGTCTGCTCATCATCTTCTGCCTCCTTTCTGTTTTCTCTCACGAAACAGCATGTTAATGATCAGGATCAATACCAGACCTCCCAGGATCTGAATCGCACCGATCGCATTTGCACGTGCGTACTGTGCTCTTGGACTGACAACTGCCAGTTCACGGATCAGGAAGCTGATACTCTTTGTTCCTGCTGCTCCGTTCGTCAGGAAATAAACTTCATTATACAACAGGAATCCTGCGGATACGGAGAGAATACTGATTGTCTTTATTGTATCTTTAATCAATGGAAGAACGATACAACGATCCAGTGTCCATCCTTTGGCTCCATCCAAAAGTGCCGCCTCACGAACCTCTTCCGGTATTGCAGAAATCTGTCCCAGAACCATGATCATGTTTGTTCCTGCAAAGAAGATGTATGCGCAGGTCAAAGCGATCATATTTACCTTTGGTATAAACAGTACGTTGTCCTGGAAATTCGGCACAAAAACACGGATAATTTCATTGATAATACCATACTTCGGATTGTACAGCTGTAAGAAGATCAATCCCATTGCTGCCGAAGAAATAATATTTGGTATCACATAAATATTTCTTGCCAGCTTCCATCCTCTGCATTTCTTGGAGATTACCAGTGCCACTCCTGTCGCGATCGGAACCTGGATTACAAGTCCGCACAATGCCCAGATACAGGAATTTCTAAGTCCTTCCCAGAAATACGGATATTTCTCAAAAATATATTTATAGTTGTCAAACAGATGTCCAAAGGAATACATCTGCATATCATTCAAATTCGTGTAGTCCCATTTTGCAAAGGAACTGATGACCACCGTTGCGATCGGATATAAATAAAACACACAAAAGCAGACCAGAGTCGGTAAAAGAAAGAAGAGAATAAACGCATTCTTTCTCAACTTTTGTTTTTTTCCCGGTTATTTCCATTTTGCTACCTCCTACTCTGGAAAATTTCATAGAGAAGGAAGCTGCTCCTTAAATACCTCCTGCAAAGAGCAGCTTCCATGATTTACAATTAACCGATCAGACCGATCAGTTCACTCTTTAATTCTTCAAATTTTGCATTTACATCAGTTCCGGAAACGGTAGATTCGATCAGTTTGTTACCGATCGCATTTGCAATATCTGTTCCCCATGTAGAATCGATTGTTGCAATCACATATTCTGCATCATTTGCCTGAGAACATGCCTCTGCAAGAAGTTTTGTTTTCTCGTCAGATCCTTCTGCCAGTGCATTCAGATCCAGTGTTGTTGTACATGGGTTTGCACCTACTTCTTTGAAGATCTTTGTCTGTACTTCATCACTTGTCATATATTTTACAAATTCCAGTGCCAGTTCTTTTTCTGCATCACTCATATCATTTGCTGCTGTGATTCCGCCGCTTGCAGAAGATAAGGAAACGCTTCCCGGGAAGATTGCCGGTTTAAAGTTTGTAGTATCTTCAAATCCGCCTGCTGCCCATACTCCGTTGAAGAACACTGCAGACTGTCCTTTGTTGAAGTCTGCTGCCCAGTCGTTTGCACCGTCATCGGCATTGCTGCTGGCATTGGAAGATCCGTTTTTCTGATCCATATTTGCCACCTGTTTGAATGCTTCTTCAAACTCTTTGGATTCGATTGCTTCTTCTGTCAGAGGCTCTCCTACGATTTTTCTTCCATTTTCGGACATACCGAGGATTGCGTTAAACGCATCTTGTAGATCCCTGACCGGCACCATATGCATACACATCTCCGCCTGCGGAACGTACTTTTTTCCATTGCTCCTTCAAAATCGCTCCAGTTCTTCCATGTATCCGGTGTTGTTGCTCCTGCGTCTTTTAACACCTTGTCATTGTACCAGTATCCCAGTGTCAGAAGCTGATCGTGAACCGTATAAATCTTTCCATCCACGTCGTTCTGTGTATAGTTGATTCCAACGTTGTCTTTGATCCCTTCTTCATCTATGTATGGTTTCATGTCAAGGAGCAAATCCTGACTGATCGCTGCCAGTGATACAGACCGTCCTGCCAGATCCACCATATCCGGATAGCTTCCGCCTGCCACTTTATTTTCTACCACACTGTCGATATCCTCTGTCGGAATTGCTTTAAATTCCACTTCTCCATCTGCATGCTCTTTTGCAAACTCGTCATAGATATCGCGCATAACCTGTGCAGGTGCCCATTCGCTTGCATCCTGATAATATCCATGATAAAACTCCAATACCTTGTCATCAGATGCTTCTGTTTTCTTTTTGCCGTCATCTGTTTTCTCAGAGTCACCGGATTTCCCACATCCGGAAACGACTACTGTTGCCGCCATAGTTGTAGCCAAAATCAGGCTGATGATTCTTTTCTTTTTGCATTACTAAATCCTCCTTCGATTTCCTGTTGAATTTAGAATATCATGATCATCAGCCTGACTCTATGGATAGAATTGACACTTTCTTGCATTATTTCTGGTTTTTCCGTGTCAATTTTCTATTTTTTGTAATATATTTATGATTCTGCCGTTTTCTTGTAATTTATTTACCTCTGTTTTGTCATATTTATGAAAAGTGCCATACCATTTTCATGATATGACGCTGCAACTATTGATATAAATTTGTACAAAACTGCTCTTCATCCAAAGTCCCGTTAAGAACTTCCATAATCTGATTCCGAAAGTTTTCCAGCTGATCTGCCGTCCAGAGATTGTCCGGCACCTCAATGATACGGTCTGCTCCACGAATTGCTTCCACAGCATTGCACATCCTCGGAATCTGCTCCTTATATTCTTCCAGATGTATCTTTGGGCTGGACGGCATTTGTCCGGTTTCCAGAAGAATCCGCTTCTGTACCTTTTCGCTGAGCATATACTTTAAAAAATTCAACACTGGCATCCATTGTCTCTTGATTCCCGGTATTGCCTACAATATATCCCAGACATACGGAAGAACTGGCGATCGTGCTGCCATTCTTTCCCGGAAACGGTGCATAGCAGGCATCGATTTTTTCATCGATCAGCTTACTTGCCCACACTCCATTGATATACATGGCTGTATTTCCACTGTTGAACATACTTCCTTCGTCCCTGTATCCATAATTTTTGTCTGTACTGTCCCCATATTGTCTAATCTGCTTCATTGTCTCTAAAACCGGAAAAAGTTCTTTTGCACTTAGCATCATCGAATGATTTTCCACTGCGTCCTGTGCTTCTTTGGAAGTGTCCAAAAGCAGGGCATCTGCCAGATAAGCACTGTTTTCTTTCGTAATCTGTACCGGGATCACCGATTTTCCTTCATTCTGTGACCAGCTCTGTATCTTCTCACAAGCCTCCAGAAACTCATCCCAGGTCTCCGGTACCGATTCAATCCCCGCTTTTTCAAAAATATCCGCGTTATACCAGTATCCCCCTCCAAGCAACAGTACATCTGACAGGGTATACAGCTTCCCGTCCTTCTGCCAGTAGGAAATGATCTCCGGCGCTACAGAGTCTGCAAATTCCTGATCTTTCTCCAGATAAGGCATAAGGTCTGCCGCTTTGATTTTTTTCTTCCATAAAGCGGTACACCGAATCTTTTCCGTAGCCTCCTGTAAAAAATCAGATCCGGACCTCTCCAACAGAAAGCATGCTTTTTTGTCATTTTTGATCACCTCATCCGATGAAGTCATGGACATCAGATTCAGCTTGATCTCCGGGTGCTCTTTTTCAAAATCCTTATAAATCTGCCGCATTCTGACATGCTCCGATTCCATGGAGCCCCAACCATGTATCAGCGTAATCTCTGTCTGCTCCGCGCTCTCCTTACTGCAGCCTCCGAGCAGACAGGCCGTCATAAGAAGCAGTAAAACCCACGTTCCTTTTCTCATAGATTTCTTCCTCCGGACTGCTCGTATTCCTTTGGAGGACATCCTGCATATTTCTTAAACACCTTTGAAAAAATATGCCGTATCCTCAAAACCGGTCAATGCTGCGATCTCATAGATTTTCTTGTCTCCTCTTAAAAGCAGTTCTTTGGCTTTTTCCACACGAAGAGAATTGATCGTATCAAACAGGTTCTCTCCTGCCTTCAATTTATAAAACCGACTCAGATAACTGGAGCTGACATGTACCGCCTCTGCAATATCCGCCAGTGTCAGGCGCTCTGTGTAATGATTCCGGATATAGGTCTGAACACGCTTTAACAATGTATCTGTCCCATCTCCCTCTTCTGCATTCTGCGGCACGATCAAAATCTGCTCTGCACTTCTTCCCTTGGCGTAGGCCTTTGTCTGTTCATAGAGCAAGGAAGAATCATCTCCCTGCTGATAGGCCCGGCTGCACAAAATCTGCGGCGTCTCTCCCAGAAAGTTTTTACAAAAGGCTTTCATTTTCTCACAACAACTGAAGATTTCCTCCGTCCGTTCACTGTCATTGACTGTAAGCACCAGTCCTTCTTCCTCATTTCCGAGTGAAAGAGCGCGGTATTCAAACGAATGGAAGGCATGCAGAAAGAATTTTCTCACCTTTTCACCCTGACGCACCGGTGTTACCAGGAGCATCCGATACCAGGTCATATTTTCACTCTCCAGCCGCTGTTTGATATTTGCAATGGCTGCCGGAATTTCTTCCAGAGCTGCTGTTTTTACAATATAATCACTCACCTGGTACTGAATTGCCTTTCGTGCATACTGAAAATCCGCATACGCAGTCAGAAAGATCACAGACGTCCGGATATGATTTTTATAAATGTATTCCGCAACTTCCATGCCATCCATCAGCGGCATTTTTATATCAATGATCGCAATATCCGGCGGGCAGCTGCGGATCTGTTCCAACAGATCCTGACCATTCTCCGCAACATAGATCAGCTCACATCCAAGCTCCTCCCAGGGAATCAGCTTTTCCAACCCTTCCCGGATATATGGTTCATCATCTGCAATCATCACTCTCCACATGACTTTCTTCCCCCTTTTTCCAACGGCAGCCGCATCGTTACACAAGTCCCCGCACCCGGTGTACTCTCAATCTTCATCGATGCTTCTTCACCATATACCGTATGAAGCATCTGCTGTGTATTGGTAAGACCGATGTGCGTATGCTTCTCATCTTCCACTGCCTGCCCTTTGTTCTTCTGCTCTTCCACATCAAATCCGACTCCGTCATCTTTGATCTGAATCCACAGCTTCCCATTTTCTTCTTTTGCTTCCACCCTGATATGACCGCTTCCCGGTTTCGGTTCGAGACCGTGTGAAACAGCGTTTTCCACCAATGGTTCCACACTCAGCCGCGGAATTCTGGCATTTTTCACTTCTTCACTGCAAAGTATATCATATGTAATCTTTCCTGCAAACCGCTCTCCCTGTAAAAGCAGATAAAACTCGATCAACTCCATCTCCTGAAATAACGGGATTTCAATCTCTCCGTTCCGGAAAATCTTTCCCTGAATCAGTCTGGAAAATGCGCTCAAAAGCTTTTGCAGTTCTTTGTTTCCCTGCAATCCTGCTTTCATACTGAGCATGGATAAAATGTTAAACATGAAATGCGGATTGATCTGAGACTGCAAATATTTTACCTGAGCCTGTGTAGCAAGAAGCTGTTTTTTCATAGACTTCCGTGATCAGATTTTTGATCTGCCCGGTCATCTCATTAAACCGTGTGCTGATCTCATCAAACTCTCTTGTATCAAATTCCCGCATCTGCGCATCCAGTCTGCCGTTTCCAAATTTCCGGATATCTTCTCCGATAAACTTCAGCGGACGTGTCATTCTCATGGATACCGCAAATACGACAATCGCCGTGATTCCGATCACGATTAGAAAAATCACTGCAAAAGGCTGTACGGTGGAACGGATCGAGGCATAGATCAGATTCTTGGGAAGTGCCATCCTCAGTTCAATCCCAAACCCGGTTTTCCCTCCATAAAAGAGAGTCATCTGATTTCCGATCTTTTCCTCACTGCTTCCCAAATCCTGAATTTCCAGCATCTGTTTTGCCTGTTCTTTTCCCTTTTCATTTGCAAACAGAATCTGTCCTTTTTCTCCTGTGATCAGCCAGCTGCTTTCCGGATATTCTTTTGTTTTGGAAAATCAACGTATCCACCGCACTTTTTCCAAGGGAAATAATGCAGCAGCCGGACTCCTCCATCTCCTCATTGTATACACGCATACATACATACGCGCGTTCATCATGTGTCATATACCAGTATTCATTGCTGCTTTTCAAAAAATCTGGAATTGATTTCTTTATAAATTTGATTCTGAAGCTCCATATTTTCCACTGTCTCCGGGTAGAAACGACTGCTCACCCATTCTCCGTTTTCATTAAACAGATAGATGCAGTCGATAAACGGAGAGGCGGAATCAACCATATTCATTTCCGGAAAACAAATCGGTACTGTTTGCAAACTGCTCCCTTGCTTCTTGCTCATTGTACGCTTCTCCCGCGATAAAATGTTTCAGCACATTATTATGCCGCAGAGAAATCACCATATTTTCCATATTTTTGATTCTTGTATCAAACTGCCCGCTTGTATTCTCGAGATAAAATTCCAGGTCAGAACGAGCCTGTCTCGAAAAATGAAAAACGGACAACACCATCTGTGCGATTCCAAGAATCAATGTCGAAATAATACAGGCCGACAAAGTCAGAAAGATCAGCTTTGTACGAAAGCTTGGTTTTTTCTTCCCTTTCTTCATAAACCACCTCACTGCTGCGCCCGAAAATACTCCATCCCAAATAAAATATCTCGATCCACCTGTGTTTTTAACTCCTCCAGAGATGCAAATCTGCTCTCCGGTCTCTCAAACGCACAGAATTCAATCTCCACATATTTTCCGTATGCATCTCCCTTATAATCAAATACATACACCTCTGTCAAAATCCGTTTTGCATCCGTTACCGTCGGTTTGATCCCCAGATTGCCGATTCCGCAATACCAGGTTCCATCCATTTTTACTCTGCATGCATATACGCCAAACCGGGGGGGCTGCTTTTTCGGGCTTCCATGCGACATTCAAAGTGGGAAATCCCAGCGTTCTCCCGAGCTTTTGTCCATGCTCTACAACGCCCTCTGTACGGTATCGGTATCCCAAAAGCTTTTCTGCAAGTTCCACATTGCCGACTTTCAGCGCCTCTCTGATATAGGTACTGCTGATTTCCCTTTTTTCGATACACTGCCTTTTCTACAATCTCCAGCTCATATCCATAGCGCTTTGCATACTGTTTCAGCATACAGATATCTCCTCGCTTCTGATGACCAAAATGAAAATCTGTTCCCACTGCAATGTATGCGGCATGCAGTTGTTCAATCAGGATCTTTTCAATAAATTCCTCTGCTTCCATCTCACGGATTGCCTCAGTAAACGGACAGATGATCAGCGTATCCACACATCCTTCCAGATATGCTTTCTTTTCCTCGCCTGTCATCAATGCTTCTTTCCCCATATCAAATGCAAAAACAACACTTTCCGCTTTTTCCTGATCCGCAAATCTTTGAATCCGGCTGATCAGTTCCTGATGTCCTCGGTGAAGACCGTCAAACTTTCCGAGTGTGACAGCTGTCCTGTTTTCTGTCTGATATTTGCTTAAGTCTGTTACGTACTGCATAATCATCCTCTTATTTCTTCCTGATCCAGAAACATCTTTTCCACAGTAAGTTTTTTCCTGTTTTTATCAAAACAGAAGATACCGATAAAATGATTTTCCAGATCGTATACACGTATCCATTCCTGATTTTTTCTTTCTTCCATATCTGTTACAAAGCGGATTGGAATCTCATTTCCGTTATACGCAAGCGCCTGCCCCTCTTTTTTTACCGTCACGGCAGGATATTGGAAAAACACTGCAATCCAGAGGGGTTATAATCTCTGAAAGCTTTCCTTCCTCTCTTTTTTTCTGTATTTCTGAAAGCTTCAGACTGCTCTCAATCTCAAAACGGCTCACCTTTGTACGAAGAAGCGACTCCATACATCCAAAGCAACCCAGCTTTTCACCGATATCGTGACACAATGTCCGGATATAGGTTCCCTTGGAACAGGAAACCTCCATCCTCACACGCGGCAGTGCCATTTCCAGGATCCGGATCTCTTTGATTTCAACTTTGCGGCTTTTGCGCTCGATTGTCTTCCCTTCCCGTGCCAGCTCATACAGCTTTTTGCCGTTTACTTTCAGTGCAGAATACATGGGCGGTATCTGATCATATTCCCCCACAAAACTCATCACACAGTCTTTTACCTGCTCCTGCGTGAGTCCTTCTGTCTCTCCCACTCTCAGCACAGTTCCTGAAATATCCTGGGTATCGGTCTCTTTTCCAAGCAACAGGACCGCCTCGTATGTTTTATCCTTTTTCCGTGAGCATATCACATACCTTTGTTGCTCTTCCCAGACAAACAGGAAGCACGCCTTCCGCATCCGGGTCCAGCGTGCCTGTATGTCCGATCTTCTTCTGTCCCACAATTCCACGCAGCTTTGCCACTACATCATGGGATGTGTATCCTTTTCTTTGTATACGTTCAGAATTCCATTTACATAACAATTCCTGTCTTTCTCTTCTATGCCTCTTTTAGCTGCAATGTAATCTGTCTAAGCAGATTGTTGATCACATCGTGCGCAGAACCTTTCATTGTAACCCCTGCTGCACGCACATGACCGCCTCCACCAAAATACTGAGCAATACTGCTTACATTGACTTTGCCCTTGGAACGCAGACTGACCTTATACTCCCGGGTGTCCGTCTCATGCAGAAAAATCGCCACTTCCACACCTTTTGTCTGCCGAAGCTGAGCCACGATTCCCTCCAGATCGCTTGGAACTGCCTCGAAAAATTCCATCTCTTTTCTGGATACAACAGAAACGACCACCTGTTTTTTCTAAAACCCAGCATGCTTTCTAAAAGCGCTCTCCCTAAGATCTGATTCTGGATATAGGTCTTCTCAAAATAAGTTTTTTTCCGATAATCTCACTGCCGTCAATTCCTTTTCTAAGCAACTGTGCGGCTGCCTCCATCGTCTCCGGAGAGGTACAGGAGTACTGAAATACTCCCGTATCATGTGCGATTCCCATATACAATGCTTCCGCACATGCCTTACTGATCTTCTCATCTTCCAGAAGTGTATAAACCAGCTCTGATGTAGAACTTGCCTCCGGGCGAATGTAATTTAACTCTGCAAATGCATCATTGCTCACATGATGATCGATACAAACCGTATGTGCAGCCTGTCGAAGTAACGGTGCAAACGGTCCGAGCCGCTGTTCGTCCCCACAGTCCAGACAGATAAACAGATCATATGCCGTCTCTTCTGAAAGTGTATGTCTGATTTCCTCTGTACGCGAGATTATGGAAAAGGATGCCGGTATCTTTTCCAGATACAGATCAACTTCTATTTCCGGAAACTGCTCTGTAAGATACAGGTACAATCCCATCGATGATCCTACACAGTCTCCGTCCGGCCGAACATGACCGGAGAGCGCGATCCGCTTCTTTCCCTTCAAAATATCAGATAATACAATTTTCATGCTTATTTATTCATCCTCACTTTTCAAATCTTTGGTCAGATCATTGAATTTTTTTCGTCATATTGACACCGTATTCAATGGACTGATCCATGATAAACCGGATCTCCGGTGTATTGCGCATGTTGATCGTTCTTGCCAGTTCACGCCGGATATATCCTTCTGCACTCTGAAGTCCTGTGATCGTATCTTCCTGGGCTTTCTTATCTCCCAGCACGCTGATGTATGCCTTACATGTCTTCAGATCAGGTGCTACTTCCACCGCTACCACGGAAGTCATCGGCGCCACTCTCGGGTCCTTGATGCCTCCGCGTAGGATGTTGCTCAGTTCTCTTTGGACTTCAGTATTGATTCTTGTATTTTTAATACTGTTTTTCCTCATAACTGCTCCTTATTTTCTTTCTATTTCTACCATCTTGTATGCTTCTACAAGATCGCCTTCTTTGATATCATTATAGTTTTCAAATACGAAACCGCACTCGTATCCGGCTCTGACTTCTTTCACATCATCCTTGAATCGTTTCAGAGATGCCAGAGGTCCGTCAAAGATCACAATGCCGTCACGTGTCAGACGAACAGAACAATTTCGTTCAAAAGTACCGTCCTGTACATAAGAACCTGCAATCGTTCCCACTCCGGATGCCTTAAATGTCTGACGTACTTCTGCGTGTCCCAGTACCTTCTCTTCAAATACCGGATCCAGCATACCTTTCATTGCCGCTTCCACATCTTCAATCGCATTGTAGATGACTCTGTAAAGTCTTAAGTCAACGCCTTCACGGTCTGCAATCTCCTTCGCTGTCGCATCCGGACGCACGTTAAATCCGATGATGATCGCATTGGAAGCAGATGCCAGAATCACGTCGGATTCATTGATCGCACCAACTCCGCCGTGAATGATCTTGATCACAACTTCTTCATTTGACAATTTGATCAGACTCTGTTTGATTGCTTCCACAGAACCCTGTACATCTGCTTTCACTACGATGTTGAGTTCTTTTAAGTTTCCTTCCTGAATCTGATTGAACAGATCATCCAGAGACATCTTGGATTTTGTCTCTTCAAGCATCTTCACTCTGTGCTGTGAAATAAATGTCTCTGCAAAGTTTCTTGCTTCTTTTTCTGACTCGCATCCCACAAAGACTTCTCCTGCCTGCGGAACCTCATTCAATCCGAGGATTTCTACCGGCTGGGACGGACCTGCTTCTTTTACACGTCTTCCCCTGTCATCCATCATGGCTCTTACTTTTCCGTGTGCGGATCCTGCTGCAATGGCATCTCCCACACGAAGGGTACCTTTCTGTACGAGCACTGTCGCAACAGAACCTTTTCCTTTATCCAGCTCTGCCTCGATCACAAGTCCTCTTGCCACACGGTTCGGATTTGCTTTGAGCTCCATCACTTCTGCTGTCAGAAGAACCATCTCGAGAAGCTCCTGAATTCCTTCTTTTGTATGCGCGGATACCGGTACGAAAATCGTGCTTCCGCCCCAGTCTTCCGGAATCAGTTCATACTCTGTCAGTTCCTGTTTTACACGCTCAATATTTGCACTTGGCTTATCGATCTTATTGATCGCTACGATAATTTCAATTCCCGCTGCTTTGGCATGGTTGATCGCCTCGATCGTCTGCGGCATCACACCGTCATCTGCTGCAACTACAAGAATCGCAATATCTGTAGAATTTGCTCCTCTCATACGCATTGCAGTAAACGCCTCATGTCCCGGTGTATCCAGGAATGTGATCTTTTCTCCGTTGATCTCTACTACAGAAGCACCGATGTGCTGTGTGATTCCACCTGCCTCGCGGTCTGTCACACTGGTATCACGGATCGCATCCAACAGAGAAGTCTTTCCATGGTCAACGTGTCCCATAACACATACAACAGGAGGACGTTTTACCATAGTAGCTTCATCTTCTTCATCTTCTTTGAGAAGCTCTTCAATGACATCTACAACTTCTTCTTTTTCACAAAGGATCTCAAATTCCATTGCGATTTCTTCTGCTGTCTCAAAATCAATTTCCTGATTCACTGTTACGATCTTGCCCTGCATGAACAGTTTCTTTACGATCACAGACGGTACCACTTTCATCTTGTCTGCCAGTTCCTGAATTGTCAGTACTTCCGGGATTGTGATCTGTTTGATTTCCTCTTCCTTTTTCACTTCCGGCTTTGGCTGTGGTCTCTGCACTTCTACTGTCGGCTTCTGCTTTCTGCCTTTTTTGCCCTTGCTTTCAAATCCTTCTTCTCTGTTTTCTTTTTTCTTGTAATCTTTTTCTTTATCTTTTGCTTTATTGCGCTGCGGTTTCTGCTGCTCTACCAATGGCGACGGAATTGAATTTCTGTCGTTTCTGTCATTTCTGTCGTTTCTTCTGGAATCCGGACGCTGACCATTTTTTGCCCCCTCGTCCTGGCGACGGTTTCCTCTCTGACCGTTTGGAGCAGAAGACGGACGCTGCCCGTTTCTTCCATCTGCCGGACGATTCTGACGGAAACCGCCTCTCTGTCCCTCTTCCGGACGTCGGTTTCCTGCCGGGCGTCCTTCCTGTGGTCTTCTGTTCTCTCTCTCTCCATTTGCCTGCGGCCCTCTCGCCGGACGATCCTGACGGGATCCATTCTGACCGGAAGCCGGACGCTGTCCGTTTCTTCCACCTGCCGGACGATCCTGACGGGATGTTCCCTGTGTGTTCTGTCCATTTCCCGGACGGGATCCTCCCGGGCGGCGGTTTCCGCTCTTCGAATTCTGTGGGCGGAATACCTGTACGATACTTTTTTCATTTTTTCGGAGCATCTTCCGATGTTCCTTTTCCTGCGTGCCCGCTGCGCAGTTCTGCTACGACCTCATTCGGAATGGAGCTCATGGAAGTTTTCGCCTCCACATTCTTTTTCTCCAGAATCTCCATCAGGTCTTTATTTTCCATCCCCAGCTCTTTTGCCAGTTCATGCACTCTTAATTTCGTCATACTCAAACTACCTCCTCTATGCAATCGTATTATTTTTTATTTCCAGTTGTTTTCGAATTCCTTTTGCAAATCCTTCGTCCAATATCGCCAGAGATGCACGGAACTCTTTTCCCATTGCATGCCCTAAGGTATCTTTATCTCCGTAAAAATAAATTGGAACCTCATAAAACTTACACATATCCCGGAATTTCTTTTTGGTGTTATCCGATGCATCTTCCGCTACGATCACCAGTGCAGCTTTCCCGGATTTTGTCTCATTTTCTGTCATGAATTCACCACTGGCACATTTTCCTGCCTTTGTGGCCAGCCCGATCAGGGACAGCACTCTATCTTGCTTCAAATTGTTCCATCTCCTTTTCCAGCCGTTCATATACTTCTTTTGGAATTGCCTGCTTAAACGAACGTTCCAGCCCTTTATTTTTTGCCGCCTTTGCAAAACACTCACTTGAAAGACAGACATAAGCACCCCGTCCGTTTTTTCTGCCGGTCGTATCCAATACAAATTCATCGTCTTCTGTCCGCAGAACTCTGAGCAGTTCCTTTTTGGCTTTCATTTCTCCACATCCGACACATTTGCGCATCGGAATTTTCTTTTTACCGTTCAAATACCTCACCTCTCAAAAGAGTTTATTCTTCCTCTGCCTCTACAAACTCAATCTCTTCGTATGCATCTGCATCTTCCGGATATCCGTCTGTATAGTTGACAGTTTCCTCATAATCCTCTGCATATCCGTCTTCTTCCATCATGTTCATCTGATCCATGTAATCCTCCGGGAGTTCTCCGGACTCGATCGCCTGTGTCTCGCTCTTAATGTCGATCTTATATCCTGTCAGACGCGCTGCCAGCCTTGCATTCTGACCTTCTTTTCCGATTGCAAGAGACAACTGGTAATCCGGCACAATAACACTTGCCACGTTTTTTCATCCGGATCTGCCATAACAGAGATCACCTTTGCAGGACTTAAGGCATTCTCGATCAGAAGAGCCGGGTTATCACTCCAGTTGATGATGTCGATCTTTTCTCCTCTGAGCTCTTCCACAACCGCATTGACTCTGGCACCGTTCATTCCGACACATGCTCCGACCGGATCTACATTCTCATCATTTGACCATACAGCCATCTTTGTACGGGATCCTGCCTCACGGGCAATGCTCTTGATTTCAACGGTTCCGTCCTTCACCTCTGCAACTTCTGCTTCAAACAGACGTTTCACCAGTTCCGGATGTGTACGGGAAACCAGGATCTTTGGTCCCTTCGGAGTGTTCTTCACTTCTACAATGTACAATTTAATGCGGTCTGTCGGTTTAAACACTTCTCCTTTGACCTGCTCATTTTCTGTGAGCATGGCATCTGCTTTACCCAGATTGACACTGATAATTTTTGCCAACATAACGCTGCACAATACCTGTTACAATGTCTTTCTCTTTTTCAAAATACTGATCGTATACTACTTTTCTTTCTTCCTCGCGGATCTTCTGAAGAATCAGGATTTTTCGCATTCATTGTTGCAATACGTCCAAACTCTTTGGACTGTACCGGAACCTGACAAACATCTCCGATCTGCAGTGCAGAATCAATCTCTTCCGCATCTTCCAGTGTGATCTCGATTGCCGGATCAAACACTTCCTCAACTACTTCTTTTTCTGCGTAAACAGCATAATCACAGGTCTCTCTGTTCATGATCACCTTGATGTTATCCGATGTCCCGAAGTGGTTTTTGCAGGCACTGATGAGAGAGTTTTCAATCGCATCCATCATGGTATCTCTGCTGATGTTCTTCTCTTTTTCAAGAATTGTCAAAGCTTCCATTAATTCTGTGTTCATTGTTTCATTTCCTCCTAATTTAAAAATCCAACGCTAAACGGATAAGTGCAATTTCACATTTTTTCAAATGTCTGTGTACTGTCATCTTCATATGAGATCGTCACTGTGTTCTGATCAAATTCTTTCAGAATTCCAACAAATTCTTTCTGTCTGTTAATCGCACGGTACGTACGGATCTCCACTTCCTGTCCCACGCTTCTGATAAAATCTTTTTCTTTCTTCAAAGGTCTTCCAAGCCCTGGAGAGCTCACCTCAAAAATTATAGGAATCTTCGATGTAGTCTTTCTCATCCAGAATGTCTGAAAATCTTCTGCTTACCACTTCGCAGTCATCCACTGTGATCCCTCCCGGCTTGTCGATATATGCTCTCAGATACCAGTTTCCTGCTTCTTTTACATATTCTACATCTACCAGCTCGAATCCCTGTTCTGCTACGATCGGCTCTAAAAGTTCTTCTGTCTGTTTTTCATATTCTTCTCTTCTTGACACGTCAAACTTCCTTTCTATCTCACGTTTTTTATTTTCCAGTATCGTTATCTTCTCCCGCATGACCGCATGATATGTAAAAAGCCCTATCATACAAAGAAGAGTGAACTTTCGTTCACTCTTCTGCCGGATTGATTATGTAACTATAGACAGTATAGCACCATTATCTGGTGAAAGCAAGGGATAAATCAAATTTATGTTCTTTTTATGTTACTGTTCACACCAATCCCCACCTATCCATGCGCAATCGTCGTGCTTGCGCACTCCAGTGTCGCACTTCGTGCTAGATTGCTTATGTATTGGTGGTGACTGGTTCCACCGGATGTTAAATATAGATTCTTTCCCTTACATGCAAGCATGACGGTTCAGAACCTATATTTAACATCCGGTGTGAACAGTAACTTTTTTATCATTTCCTCTGCTTCGTCCCGACACCGTCTCTCTTAGCCAGTTTCAGACGGTTCAAGGTCACTTCTTTTTCTCCATATTTCACTTTTGTATCTGTTCCCTCTTCAAACAGATGGATCTGCTCCAGCTCATCCGTTTTCTGAAGCTTGATTCCGCGCACGCCGACTGCACCTTTTTTCTTTTCCGGAATCTCTGCTGTCAGAAATCTTAAGAAATATCCATCTCTTGTCTGCAGCACAATATTCTGATTCTCCTGAACCATCCCAACATGGATCAGTGCATCCTCTTCCTGGAGCTTGGTTGCTGCAATGGTTCGTTTTGCCACCTGGAACTCACTGCCGTCTACTCGCTTGATCATTCCTTGCTTTGTGGCAAACAAAAGCTTCTCAAACGCGATCTGCTGTGCGTCACAGATCGTCACAATCTGTTCTTCACTGCTGCTGTAATTGCTCACATTGTCAATCGGAACGCCTTTATCCCGGAATCTTCCATATGGCAGATCCATCACTTTGATCTGATGCATTTTTCCGGTATCCGTAAACAGACAGATTTTTCCGGTATTCAGACAATTTACAACATATTTATTCTCACTGTCTGCCGCCTCTTTGTTTCGCTCATACACACTCACATCCACTGTTTTCGCATACCCGAAGCGATCCATCAAAAAGATCACTTCCTGCTCTTCTACTTTCTTTTCTTCAAACACTGCCGCCTCTGCATTTTCAATCGCAGTACGGCGCTTTCTTCCATACTCATTTTTTAAATGCATCCAGCTCTTCCATGATCAGCGTTGCCATGGAATCATAATGATTCAAAATATCTTCATAGCGGGCAATAATTTTTCAGCGTTGTCTCGTGTTCTTTCTGCAGCGCTTCAATTTCCAGACCAATCAGTTTATACAACCGCATTTCCAGAATTGCAGATGCCTGTCTTTCCGTAAACCGGAGCATAGCCGCCATCTTTTTCGAAATCTGAGATTTAAACTTGATGTTCTCTGTGATTCCCTGCGTCAGACATGCTTTGGCATCTTTGACAGACTTGCTTCCCCGCAGAATCTCAATGATCAGATCGATCACGTCACAGGCTTTGATCAAACCTTCCTGCACTTCTTTTTTGATCCAGTTCTTTTGCGAGAAGCGTTTTGTATTTTCTCGTGGTCAGCTCAAACTGAAAATCCACATGATGCTCAATGATCGCCTTTAATCCCAGCGTTTCCGGCCTTCCGTTTGCCACGGCCAGCATATTGACTCCGAATGTATCCTCCAGACGCGTCTTTTTGTAGAGCATATTTTTCAGATTTTCCACATCCGCGCCTTTTTTTACAGTTCCAGTACGATCCGGATTCCTTCTTTGGAAGACTGGTTGGAAATATCCACGATATCTGTTGTCTTTTTTAGTTTCTACAAGATTGCAGACGTCATTCAAAAAGCTTTCCGATTCCGGCTCCGATCATGGTATATGGAATTTCTGTAATGACAAGCTGTTTTTTCACCGCCTTTTAAATCTTCTACTTCTACCTTTCCGCGGATCTTGATCTTCCCCTGTCCGGTCTCATAGATTTCAGGAAGATCATCTTTATTGACCACAATACCGCCTGTCGGAAAATCCGGTCCTTTGATGTATTTCATCAGCTGTTTTGTCGTAATGGCGTCATTTTTCATATAAGCCTTTACCGCATCAATGACTTCTCCCAGATTGTGTGTCGGGATACTCGTTGCCATTCCGACTGCGATTCCTTCCGCTCCATTGATAAGAAGATTCGGAACCCGCACCGGAAGTACCAGAGGTTCTTTTTCTGTCTCATCAAAGTTCGGTCCGAAATCAATGATATCCTTGTCCAGATCCGCAAGGTATGCCTCCTGAGTAAACTTGGTCAGACGTGCTTCTGTATAACGCATGGCAGCTGCTCCGTCGCCTTCGATGGAACCAAAATTTCCATGTCCGTCCACCAGCACCATTCCCTTTTTGAATTCCTGTGCCATAACCACTAAAGACTCATAAATGGAACTATCACCATGAGGATGATATTTACCCATCGTATCTCCCACGATACGGGCACATTTCCGGTATGGCTTGTCATAGCGGATCCCTAATTCATACATATCGTAAAGTGTCCGTCTCTGTACCGGTTTCAGTCCGTCTCTCACATCCGGAAGGGCACGGGATATGATGACACTCATCGCATAATCAATATAGGACTTGCGCATCACATCCGAGTATTCTGTTCTGATTATCTGTGATTCACTGCTCATATCTTTTCTCCTCTAAGCCTGAACTTCTGCTATATATCCAGTTCTGCCTCTGTTGCATTTTCGTAAATAAACGCCCTTCTCGGCGGAACTTCCGTACCCATCAGCATCTCCGTCACACCGGAGGCCATTCTGGCATCCTCGATCTCTACCAGCTTCAAAATCCGGGTTTCCGGATTCAGCGTCGTTTCCCAAAAGCTGATCTGCATCCATCTCTCCAAGACCTTTGTATCTCTGAAGAGTAAATCCACCGTCATGTGTCCTCCGGTACTTTTCCAGAGCTTTGTCATCATACAGGTACTCTTCCTCTCCTTTTTTCCGGCATCACTTTATAAAGCGGCGGCATTGCAATATAGACATGCCCCTCGTAGATCAATTCCGGCATGAACCGGTAGAATAGCGTCAGAAGCAATGTCGAAATATGGGCTCCATCCACATCCGCATCTGCCATAATGATGATCTTGTCATAGCGAAGCTTTGTAATGTCAAAATCATTGCCGTATCCTTCGGAAAATCCACATCCAAATGCATTGATCATGGTCTTGATCTCTGCGTTGGCAAGCACCTTGTCAATGCTGGCCTTCTCCACATTCAGGATCTTTCCTCTGATCGGCAGGATTGCCTGGTAGTTCCGGTTTCTGGCTGTCTTTGCCGAACCGCCCGCAGAATCTCCCTCTACGATAAAAATCTCACATTTTTTTGCATCCCGGCTCTCACAGTTTGCCAGTTTCCCATTGCTGTCAAACGAATATTTCTGCTTTGTCAGAAGATTCGTCTTCGCCTTTTCCTCCGTCTTTCGGATCTTTGCAGCCTTCTCCGCACAGGACAATACTTTTTTCAGCGTCTCTACGTTCCGGTCAAAATACAGAACAATCTCATCTCCGGTCACTTTTCCGGTGGCTTTTGCTGCATCCGGGTTGTCCAGCTTTGTCTTGGTCTGCCCTTCAAACCGCGGATCCGGATGCTTGATGGAAATAATCGCGGTCATCCCGTTTCGGATATCTGCTCCTGTAAAATTCGAATCCTTCTCTTTTAAAATACCAAGCTCTCTGGCATATTGATTCATGACCGTCGTAAATGTTGTCTTAAATCCGGTCAGATGGGTTCCCCCTTCTGCATTGTAAATATTGTTGCAAAATCCCAGCACGTTCTCATGGAACTCATTGACATACTGAAATGCCGCTTCGACTTCGATTCCTTCTGCTGTTCCCTTGAAGTAGATCGGATCGTGAAGCACTTCCTTTTTCTGATTCAGATCCCGGATAAATCCCAGAATTCCATCCGGTTCATGATATTCAATATGTTCCTGCGAATCCGGACGTTTGTCATCAAATACAATCGTCAGCTCGGGATTGAGATAAGCAGTTTCATGAAGACGACTTTTCACTTCCTCTGCCCGGAATTTTGTCTTCTCAAAAATCGTATCGTCCGGTAAAAAATTGACCTTGGTTCCGGTCTTTCTTGTCTTTCCGATGGTTGGAAGCAGTCCATCCTCCAACTCCACCACTGGAACTCCGCGCTCATAGCGGTCGTGGTGAATATATCCCTCTCTGCTGATCTGCACATCCATATAAACGGACAGCGCATTGACAACCGAAGAACCAACACCGTGCAGTCCTCCGCTCGTCTTATAGGCACTATCGTCAAATTTTCCGCCTGCATGCAATGTCGTATATACAAGACGTGCCGCAGAGATTCCTTTCTGATGCATCCCCACCGGAACGCCTCGTCCGTCATCCTCCACCGTAGCAGAACCGTCCTTTTCCAGTGTCACATGAATATTTTTACAAAATCCCGCCAGATGCTCATCCACTGCATTGTCCACAATCTCATAGATCAGATGGTTGAGTCCTTTTGTCGAGACACTTCCAATATACATTCCAGGTCTTTTGCGTACAGCCTCCAACCCTTCCAGAACAGAAATACTGTCCGCATCATATGTATTGCTTTTTCCCATATTTTCTCTCCTAATACAAACTTCTTCCATTTGTCGCTAACGTTCAGAATATCATGTTTTCCTTCTTTTTTCAAACACTTTTTTCGAAAGTACGTTCTTATCCAATCACCTGACACAACGTCTCCGCCAGTACTTCCATGGCATTTTTCATCTCCTGCACCGTATTGGTCTGGGCCCCTGCCTCGATCAGAAGAGATTTTGGAAGCAGATGCAGATTATAGCGGTACGCACGCAGATAAATGTGTCTGGCAAATCCGGGAAACATCCTCTCAGATGCCAGTTCCATCTGAAGAGAAAAGGCAAGATTATCCTGAATGTACGGATTTGGCAGATAGGTGATATCTCCGTTTGCCCGTGTTCTGCTCAGTCCGTTAAAATACATGATCTTCGCTGTCGGCTTTCCATTCACCTCGGTCACAAGATGTGTCCCCTCTGCCACACCATCTCTGTGCAGATCAATGGCTACCTCAATGGTCGGATTTGCTTCCAGAATCGGGCGCACACCTGCCTCTGCATACTCATACGCGTTGCTTCTGTCCAGCTGTCCGTTGATGATGTCATAGACACCTTTATCATGGATCGTTTCAATCCCTTTCTGATTCAAAAGTTCTGTCAGATAATCCCCGATTCCTACAATACTGGTAGAGGGGGTCACCGGGAATGGAATCTGCAAATTCTTCCTGGGAATGGGTGTGAAAAATTAAAATTTTGCGGCCCCTTCTGCTTCCGGTCGATCTTCATGCTCCTTCCAAGAAGATCATCTGCATTCAACTGCTCCGGTCCGATCATCGTAGAACTGTCTACCGTATAAAAATTTGCTCAAAAGATAGTCAAGTCCCGCAGTCTTTCAATCGACATATCGATGGAAGATTTGCTCTCCCCCAGATTTGCCGGCACTTCCGCAGTCTTGCTCTCTCCCACCAGATTCCCATCTGCATCCACAACGCTTTCATCGTTGGCCTGCTTCTCCAGTATTTTCGCCAGCGTCTCCTCATCCTCCACTTCCTGCTCCAGATTCTCCCTGTCAGAAACATATTTTACTAAAGGCAGCCAGGAAAGTGCTTTTTCCCGAAACCAGTCTTTCGAACTTCTGGTCTCATCCGCTCTCTGATAGGCCACCCCGGGCATGTACATTTTTTCTGTATACTCCTGTAACACCTGCCTGCTTTCATATCTAAATGCCCTCCAAAATTCTTTTCCTCCGATCAGCGCCGCCAGAAGCACAAGCGCTGCCATCAGCATCCATGCCCGGCTTTGTTCTCTCTTCATATCCACACCAGTCCTTTGCACGATTTCTGCCAACACACCTGGGGTATTTATATGAGACAAATTTTCCTTTTATGACTCTTCTGCGTTAGAAAAAAGCAGATTTAAACCTTCCGAAATCGTATAGCTGATCTGTTTCACCATTTCATCCACGTCTTTTGGCGTCACAAACATCCCGTTTAAATGCGGAGCGATCAGTTCTTTGATCAGTTCATACTTTTCTGCCGCATTGTAAGAACGGAGCACTTCCCCCACACTTTTTAATGCCTCAGAAGATTCCAGCGCCAAAATCAGGTTCTCCATCGTATCATTGACAATGGTTGCCGCATCCACAACTGTCGGAACTCCGATCCCGATCACCGGAACTCCGATGGATTCTCTGGTAATTCCGTTTCTGTGATTTCCCACTCCGGAACCCGGATGGATTCCGGTATCTGCGATCTGGATCGTACGGTTTAATCTCCGACTGTTTCTTGCTGCCAGCGCATCCACTGCAATCACAAGATCCGGTTTCGTTTCTTTTACCACACCACGGACCACCTCTACAGTTTCCATTCCCGTCTGTCCCATCACACCCGGAGCCAGTGTGCTGACCAGATTCACATGCTGCATTCCCATCGCATATTTTCCGTACTCCTTGACAATATGCCTTGTCGCACACAGATTGTCTGTCACATAAGGACCAAGCGCATCCGGTGTCACCTGACGGTTTCCGAGCCCTACAATCAGAACGGAAAGTTCTTCTGTTTTTCACATTCTGCGCTTTTAAGAGCTCCTGCACAAATTCCTGCAATTTTTCCTCTGAAACCTCTCTATGGTAGTCTGTGTCCGGCACTGCCATATTCGGCGCTTCTAATGTAATGTAGGTACCCACCGGTTTCCCC
>ENA-OPYU01000082-OPYU01000082.1-human-gut-metagenome-genome-assembly--contig:-NODE-82-length-33437-cov-4.818043_pt1 | contig 33437 bp, 36 predicted proteins | sample MGYA00242637_ERZ504482 | MGnify/ENA primary metagenome ERZ504482 (study PRJEB26092, sample SAMD00036237) | human gut metagenome | host: Homo sapiens | study: EMG produced TPA metagenomics assembly of... | reverse complement strand
TCCTCTTCTATCAGCCGGTGTCCGCTGGTCGATACCATGACCGGATCGAACACAACGAAGCGGGGCCGGTATGTACGAAGGCAGGAGGCTATGGTCTTGACTATTTCCACATCATTAATCATACCTATTTTAACAGCATCCGGACGGATATCTTCCATTACGGCTTCTATCTGGCCACGCACATATACCGGTGGTACGGGATGTATGGCACGTACTCCCAAAGTGTTTTGTACGGTGATTGCAGTAATGGCTGTCGCAGCATAACCACCCAAGGCGGAGATTGTCTTCAGGTCAGCCTGTATACCGGCTCCTCCGCTGCAATCGGAGCCTGCTATACTTAATACACAAGGATATTTCTTCATATAAATCTCATTTTGACAAAGTATTTGCAAAGATAACGAATAATCTTGTTTTAAATGTTTGCACAAGTGAAGGGAATCAATTATTTTTGCTAAACATAAAATAAAGTAAAAATAAGGGGAATGAAAAGAATCCTAGTAACGGGAGGCGCAGGATTTATAGGGTCACATCTATGCACTCGTCTGATAGAGGAAGGTAATATTGTTATATGTTTAGACAACTTTTTCACGGGGAGTAAAGAGAATATAAGTTACCTGACCGGGCATCCGCGCTTTGAACTGATAGAACACGATATAATTAATCCGTTTTGGACGGATGTGGACGAGATATACAATCTGGCATGTCCCGCCTCTCCTATACATTATCAGCATGATGCTATCAAAACGGCGAAGACGGCTGTCTTCGGCACGTTTAATATGTTGGGACTGGCGAAGCGTAACAAGCAAAAATACTTCAGGCTTCTACCAGTGAGGTGTATGGTGATCCGTTGTCGCATCCCCAGAGGGAGGGAGATTGGGGGAATGTGAATCCCATAGGCTACCGGTCTTGTTATGATGAAGGAAAACGTTGTGCCGAAACTTTGTGCATGGATTATTACCGTCAACATGGTGTTTTGGTAAAAATAATCCGCATATTCAATACGTATGGCCCTAATATGCTGACCGATGACGGACGTGTAATTTCCAATTTTGTGGTACAGGCATTGCAAGATAAAGATATAACCATTTATGGAGACGGAAAACAGACGCGTAGTTTTCAGTATATAGATGATCTGGTGGAAGGAATGATGCGTATGATGGCTACGGAAGATCATTTCACAGGACCGGTGAATATCGGTAACCCTTGCGAATTTTCCATATTTGAACTGGCTCAGAAGATACTGGAACTGACCCGTTCTCATTCTAACATTATTTTCGAACCTTTACCTCATGATGACCCTCGTCAGCGCAGGCCGGATATTACTCTGGCAAGAGAAAAGCTGGATTGGGAGCCTCACATTCATCTGGAAGAGGGGCTGACGAAAGTGATTGATTATTTTAAAAGTGTTCTGGCTAAATAATATATACCTATGACATCGGATGTAAATGTTGTAATAAGTCATTCTGAGTACACTGTTTTAGTTGTGGATGATGTGGTTTCTAATGTCTTGTTGTTAAAAGTGTTGTTAACAAACGAGAAGTTTAAGGTGATAACTGCCGGTAATGGAAAGGAGGCATTATCTCAGGCGGTCAATGCCCGCCCCGATTTGATTTTGTTGGATGTCATGATGCCCGAGATGAATGGTTTTGAAGTTGCCGAACGATTGAAAGCCGATCCGGAAACACAACATATTCCTATTATATTTCTGACAGCTTTGAATACCACCGCCGATATAGTGAAGGGTTTCAAGGTAGGTGCGAATGATTTTATATCCAAACCTTTTAATAAGGAAGAGCTTGTGATCCGTGTTACTCATCAGATATCCCTGGTTGCCGCCAAACGGATCATCATGGAGCAGACGGAAGAACTGCGTAAGATTATTATGGGGCGCGACAAGTTATATTCTGTTATCGCGCATGACCTGCGTTCACCCATGGGATCCATTAAGATGGTGCTCAATATGTTGATACTCAGTCTTCCGTCCGAACAGATCGGTAAGGAAATGTTTGATATGCTGAGCATGGCCAATCAAAGTACGGAGGATGTTTTCTCTTTGCTGGATAATTTGCTGAAATGGACTAAAAGCCAGATAGGCAAGCTGAATGTCGTTTATCAGGACTTTGATATTGTGGGGAATATTGCTTCGGTTATCGAAATTTTCAATCTGGTAGCCGGTATGAAGAATATAAAGGTGAACTTCCCGGTGCACGGAAAGATTGAGGTACATGCCGATATGGATATGATGAAGACTATCTTGCGTAATCTTCTCAGCAATGCGATCAAGTTCAGCTATAATGATTCCGAAATTCTGGTTAATGCTGGAATAGAGGGTGATAAAGTCATAGTCAGTGTAAAAGATACTGGAAAAGGCATGGGTGAGGAAGATCAAAAGAAATTGTTGAACACGGAAACTCATTTCAGCAAATACGGAACGAATAATGAGGAAGGTTCCGGATTAGGCTTGTTGTTATGTCAGGATTTCGCTGTTAAGAATGGTGGGCATTTATGGTTTGAGTCTGAAGAGGGGAAAGGTTCCACTTTCTTCTTTTCGGTAGCTTTGAAGAAGTGATTTATCAAAGTCCCACCTCCAGATATACCGGGTTATGGTCACTCATATCATAAGGAATCACCTTATATTTTATACCTTCCAATAAGGTGGAATGGAACAAGTAGTCTATCCGTAGTAAATGGTGAAACCCCCGGTAAGTGGCTCCGTACCCTTCTCCTGCGGTTTGAAATCCGTCTTTCAAGCCGCTTTTCAGCGTTTCATAAGTAAAAGTTCCGGAGGGTCATTGAAGTCACCGCATACAATCAAGGGATATTCCGTGGCATTGATTAGCGAACTGATTTGTTCAGCCTGTTCGGCACGTCTGACAGTATTTTCCCGGAAGTTGTCAGAATAGTCCAGATAAATGGCTCTTTCCTGTTCCTCATCTTGTGCTCCCCGAGCCTGTGCTGCTTTGGAACGCATTCTGTCAAAGTTGGTAGTCTGCATGTGCACGTTGATGATGCGTATCGTCATACCTTTTACATCCAGGTCGGCCCAGATGGCTCCGTTATTGGTATTCGGAAATTCTATTGTTTGTGACTGTTTGATGGGGTAGCGGCTGTAAATGGCCTGACTCAATCCTTCGGGGATAAACGAGTAAGGGAATGTTTTAGCATATGTATTCTGTAAATCCTGTTCCGTAAAGTCGCCATTACCTCTATATTCCTGAAAACAAAGTACGTCCGTTTCCTCCTTGTTCATCATCTCGGCAAACTCTTTGGCGGAGAATCCCGTGATTTCATTTCCAAATGAGTGGACATTGTAAGTCACTATTTTCAGTCTGTTTTCGTTAGCATACTTGGTAGGGTTATAAATTTGGTACATGGAAGTGATGTATTCGTAGTTTACCATCAGCCCCGTCAATGGAATCCATAACCAATACCGGAGTCTGATGAGCCAGTAAGTAAATAATATCGTATTGACAACCACCAGTATAGGTTTGCTTAAAGCAACGTACGCGGCGAACATATTCTCTACCGGATTTATTTTACCTGAGAAATAAGCGAAGATGGAAAGTCCCAGAATGAAGATTGTGAACAGGATAGATAAAAAATTAGGCAAATTTGTATACGGCTAATCTTCCCATAAATTACTTTTGTTTTAGATACTTGTTTATAGTCATTTTCAATAAGTCGGCAGATACCGGTTTGGTTAAAAAATCATTGCATCCGCTTTCTATGGCAGCTATTTTGTCTTTTTTCATATGCGTATGCGCTTACAGCGATGACAGGTACGTCGGCAGACATTTCCCGGATGGCTCTGGTGGCGTCCAGACCATTGATGTTAGGCATTTTTATATCCATCAAAATCAAGTCGGGTTTGTATTGTTCATAGAATATGATAGCCTCCATGCCGTCATGAGCATGCACCAGTTTGTATATTTTTCCGATCATAGCCTCTATTAAGTCATAATTGCTTTGATAGTCTTCCGCCACTAGGATGGTCATCTCCTGATGGGAAGTTCTGCTGTTGTCTTTAACGGAAGCTGGTGGAAGTTTTTCCTCCCATTTCATATCTCCGTTTGCTGAAATGTAAGGCAATGTAAAAGTGAATGTGGTTCCGGTTTCCATTTTTGATTGTACAGCTATTTTTCCTCCTAACTTTTCTACAATGATTTTGCTGATGGAAAGACCCAGTCCTGTACCTTGCACCTGGTTGTTGGCCATGATGAAACGGTCGAATATCTTGTCTATCTTGTCATCGGAAATACCGCTTCCGGTATCGGCTATATGAAAAAATCAATTTCTTTTTCCGTCAATTTATATCCGAAGCTGATAGAACCTTTGGCTGTGAATTTTGTAGCATTACCTATCAGGTTGGAGAAAACCTGGAACAAGCGGTTCCTGTCTGTCGAGATAACCAGTGACGGATCGGACTCTTCGAAAACAAGCTCCACCCCAGGCTGACACCTGAAACTATACGTGTTTTTTACATCTTCACATAAAATATAAAGGGATACAGGCGCATAGTTGAACTCCATCATGCCCGATTCAATCTTCGACAGGTCCAAAATCTCGTTGATAAGTTCCTGCAAGCGCATGTTGTTTTTTTCTACAATATCGTAATACTGCAATCTTTCCTCGGCGTTTTCCGTTTCGGCTATAATGCGTGAGAATCCCAGAATGGCATTCAACGGCGTACGGATTTCATGGCTCATATTGGCAAGGAAGGCAGATTTCAGCTGGTTGGAGCGTTCTGCTTTCCAAACAATTTCGGATGTGTTCTGTATATATCCTTCCAATACGGTCCTTTGCATATATACCTCTTTGTGGTATGTTTTTATTCTCATATTGACGGTCTTTCCGTCAATAAGGAGTCTATAGTTTACGGTATTGGAAGCATCTTTCTCCTTCAGGTTTTCTTCCAGCCATTGACTGAAACGGTCCTTGTCATCAAGGTGCATATAGTTCATGTATTCATCTATGGAAATCTGTTTCTGTTCCTCATCGTTACAGAATATCCGGGTGTATCCCGAGTAAGTGAAGAGCCGTGTGGACGAATCGTATGCCCATAATCCTATTCTTGCGGCTTTTTCTACTTCGCACAAATCTTTTTGCTTTTTTTCCAGTTTCAGCCTGACGACACTCCGGCCTGTGATATCCCTGTATTGAAAAAGAAAATGCTCCTCATCATACTTGCTGATAATACATTTGTAGTATTTCACGTCATCTTCCAATATTAATTTGTAATTCCGTGCGGAAGGTTTGTCTCCTGCCCGTACTTTGATGAATTCCGCATACATCTCCCGTGCCGTTTCTACGGGGAAATAAGAGAATATATTTCTCCCTATAATATCTTGTTCTTTTATAAAGAAGTCCGTCGTATTAGCCTTGAAGTCTAAACAGGTGCCGTCTTTATATACGAAAAACATAGTATCAGCCGTAATTTCCAGAATTTTGTCTGCATACTGCTTATCGTGCAATATATTACTCGGAATTTTCATATTAATAGTATGATTCTCAATATACTGTTTCTCTTAGCGAATTTAGATGCGTGATATTTGTTACTGACAGCAAATATACGAAAAAAAATATTGTTTATATCATTTTATATCGTAATTTTGCAAGGTAATCAATGAAAAGAAGAAATGAAAAAGATTTTGGTAGCTGAAGATACGGAAAGTAATTATCTCTTATTATCTATAATTTTAAGAAAGGAGTATGAAGTTCACCGTGCCCATGATGGGCAGGAGGCTATTGAGAAATTTGAGAGTTGCCGGCCCGATATGATTTTGATGGATATAAAGATGCCTGTTATGGACGGTTTGGAAGCTACCAGAAGAATTCGTCTGAAGGGAGGGACACTTCCCATCATAGCTCTTACCGCCAATGCATACGACAGTGACCGTGACAAGGCTTTTGAAGCCGGATGTGACGATTATATGGCCAAGCCGATCATGGCTCCCGCTTTGCGTGAGATGATAAAAAAGTATTTTGGTGAGTAAATATTATGCCCTGCGGGACTTTTCCCATGTTCCGCCGGCATGTCTCTTCAAATAGAAGAAACCTTTTATCACATTGATGTTCATGAACAGGAAATAGTAGGGAATATAAAGGAATTTGTTCTTTACGGACTTGGCAGACAAGAGGCTGCCATAAACTCCCCCGAGGTAGAATGCGGATTGCAGCAGAAGAAAAAGAAAATAAACCGGGAGGCTTTCACTACAGACAACCAGCAGGATATTCAAGGGAAAGAGCAGAAACAAGGCGACCGGGGTTACCGACCATCTCAGCACGCGATGGGAAACATATTGAAAACTGAGGATTCCATAACGTAGCGGATTCAGCAGTTCTTTCAAACGGTAGACAGACTGCAATCCTCCTGCCGCGATACGTACTTTTCTTTTTTCCTCTTCTTTCATATCGGCCGATCCGCTTTCCAAGGCATATGCCGTATCACAATATGCTATCGTATACTGCTTCATGGCGATACGCAGGGACAACATAAAATCATCCAGTAGGGTATCTTCAGGCATTTCCTCATATAACGGGGTGCGGATGGCGAATAATTCTCCGGCAGCACCTATGGCGGAATAGAGCTGATAATCCATTTTTTTGCAGCCATGATTCATATTTCCAGTACAATCCTTCTCCTCCGGAAACCGCTCCTTCGGTACTGTACATGTCCACCCGTTTTTCTCCTGCCACACATCCCACCTGCGGATGGTTAAAACATTTTACTATCTCGCGAACGGCCTGCGGATTAATAAATGTATTGGCATCTGTGAATATGACCAAAGGTGTGGTGACAAATCCCATGCCCCGGTTCATAGCGGCTGTTTTTCCTTTTCTTTCGGGGACGAACAATAGGGTGACATCGGGATACGCTTTTAATTTTTCATTGGTTCGGTCATTGCTGCCGTCCGTTACCCATACGATATGCAGTTTCTCTTTGGGATAATCCAGTTCTTGGCAGTTTTTCATCTTTCCGTCCACTACCTGTTCCTCATTATAGGCGGTGATGAACAGGGTGATTTCGGGTAGGTCGGTGTTGTTGCCGTTCCGGCAGGTTTCTTGCTCCGGTTCGTCCGTATCGTAGAAGGAAATAAAACTTTGTTTTTATTTTTACCAATATCCACAACAGGATTCCGTATCCCACATAGGTGTAGAATACAATGAACAGGAGAACGAAGAAGAGGATTTCAAGAGTGTTCATGCTAGTATTTCTTTATATATATTCAATATTTCTCTGGCTGTGTTCTCCCATGAGAACTGACGGACTCTTTCTAGTCCATATGCAGTTTGTGACTGATAGAATTCTGCATTTTCTTCTAAATGAAGGAGGGCGGAAGCAATTTCCTCCGGTTCGAACGGATTGACCAGAATACCCTCCGGTCCTGCGATTTCGGGCATGGCGGAAGTGGTTGAGGTGATGACGGGAGTTCCACAGGCCATCGCCTCCAGAATGGGGATGCCGAAACTTTCGCGTAAAGACGTGTATATAAAGACGGATGCTCCACTATAAACAGCGGGTAGTTCTGTGTTTGGAATGTATCCGGGATGATACAGCATTTTTTTTCATTTCTTGTAATCCTTCCCGGTTCAGATATTCGTCTATGATCTCTTCTTTCAGGTCGGCGATAAGCAAGGGAAGGGGCTGACTGGATTTTTTTAAATAAATGCCGTATGCCTGCAATACCCTTGCCGTATTCTTCTTGGGATCGGTATTTCCTAAAAAGGAACAGGTAAGGATGGTTCTTTATGTATCGGGCAGTGATGGCCTGTGCGTTCCGTATGGGTATGAAATGTTGTGAATAGCCGTTGTATACGGCGACAAGCAGTTGTTTGTCAATGTGCAGGAAATGACTGATGCGGTTGCATTCAAAATGAGAAACGGTAATGATTCTTTTGCATTTGGTAAGGATTTGGGGAACAATGATTTTTTCGGTAGAAACGTCCCAGTCTTTGGTACATGGACTGGTTCTTGCCTTGATTTTTTTTCTAGAAAGATAATGTCGTGCAGTGTAAGCACCAGTGGAATGTTTCCATACACAGGGGCAGTGTTGCTTGTGCAGTGCTAGCAGGTCGGGTTTGAGTTTTTTTTAAAGCCAACGGTAGTCCTATCTGTTCCCAAAGCGGATAGGATGGCCAATTAACGGTCACGATATGCATGTTGGCGGATTCCTGCAAACAAACATCATCTCCCGGGCTGACCAGTATGAAGTATTCGTTCTGTTGGTCTATCTTTTGCAGTTCCCGGATGGTTTCCAGAGCTACATAGTCCATGCCATGTTTCTCTTTTCTGAAGATGCGCTGGGCTTCTATTGCTATTTTCATCTGTCGTTACTTTATCAAGTTAGAATTTTCGTCCTCGTAATTGTTTTTGCTATAGAAAAGAGCCGTGAAGCTTCTTAAACCTTTTATGGCTCGTTTTTTGAAACTGCTGAACAGGGATCCGTCGGCCGAAATAGTGCCATAGCCGGTAAGGACACGGGCTTTGCGGGCGGTGACGAATCTTAATTTTCCGTATTTTTTCAATGCCAGTGCCAGGGAGCCGTCTTCTCCGCGGAGTATGTCTGTCCGGAATCCTTCTTTCCGGGCTGTTTCCGTGTGGAAGGCAAAAGCCATTCCACGTACATTGAGCTCCGGTCTGTTCAGATTTTGTATTTTCAAATAGAGATCACGTAGTGTCTCATAGAAGAAAAGTCCTAAATGATGTTCATTAGGAAGAAAACTCCACAGGGCGTATGCACCTGCCACTTCTTTGTCCTGTAAGACCTTTATCATGGTACTGATGTACTGGGGCGGATAAAGTGTGTCGGCGTCTATGCAGAGATGATACTTCCCCCGGGCATGGTTCAGTCCGCATTGCCGGGCAAAACCGGGACCTTTCCGGTATTCATTGAAGTAGGTGACTCCTAATTCTTTTAGTACCTCTTCGGTGTGGTCGGTAGAATGATTATTGATGACTAGTATTTCTACAGGATAGTTATGTTGGTTTTCACATAAAGACCACAGGCAGCTCAATATCCTCTTTTCTTCATTATGGGCGATGGCGACCACCGAAACCAGCGGAGCATGAGTTGCAAGCTGCCGGACCTTGTCTTTCACTTGGTTGATAACCGCTTGTGGGGCTTGGGTGAAAGGCTTGTCATAGATGGATAAATAGTCAGCGTACCACTTCATGCGTTTTTATATATTCGGACAGTGTGACCGGATTCCGGTGATTACTGAATCGTGATTTGAATTTGTTTTTGAGGATATAGAACAGGGCTTGAATCATCTTCTTCATTTCCGTCAGGGCGGAACGGCGGGGATATAGTTTCTCCACCATTTCCCGGTTCCATTTGTTGAGGAAGAAAGAGGTGTAGTATTCATCTTCGGGATTGACTAGTATCTCCACTTCATCTTTCCACTCATAACGGTTCAAGGTTATATCTCCTTCCGTCAGCCACAGCAGTTTGTAGGGGAGGGATTGGAAAGGCAGATAATTCAGGAATAATTCTCCATAGTCGTTTTCATAGTTTCCCGGCATCTTGTTCTTTTCATAGAAGACCAGTTTGTTGTCTATATCCAATATAACCCATCTATGTGATTTTTTGGGAAACAAGTATTCGCCCAGCAGACTGGGAGTTTCTATGTATCCCCGTCGGGCTACCCTGCATAATTCTTTGACAAAAGCTTCGGGATGTTCCACGTGTTCCAATACCTGATTGCATATTACGTAGTCAAACTCCTTGTCTTTGAAGGGCAGGTTTTCTCCATCGGCATGTACAAAGGTCTGATGAGGGTATATTTTCACGTCACCGCAACGGTGGTAATTGGTGTCAATAAATTTTTTCCGGCTATCACGTTGGAGCGATACGTCGGATTATGGCCCGGACCTATTTCTAGCACTTTGTCGTTTTTCATTTATATGGATGTCTCCTCTGTCGTAGGGGGAATCTGTTTTCATTGTTCTGTTCCGTTTAATAAGTTGTTGAATAGCTGAATCCATTGTTGCATTATTACATCTTCAGCAAAACGTTGTACATTGATACGGGCATTTTTTCCCCATTTCTTTTCTTATTTGTTTGTTTTCAATCAGATAATTATTTTTTCGGCCAGTTCTTCTGTTTTTCCATTTTCGACCAATAGTCCGTCTTCCCCGTCCCGGATGATATCTTTAGGTCCGCATGGACAGGCGAATGACACGGCAGGTACTCCGCATGTCATTGCTTCCGCTATGACCATTCCGAATCCTTCAAATCTGGAACTTGATACAAAGATAGAACTTTCACGGTATTTACAGAACATATCCGGGGTTGCATTTTCAAGAAAAATGGTTCTTTAATTTCAATTTTCCGGCCAGTACTTGATATGCAGTCTTATCCCCTTTGCCATATATATGTAATTCCCAGTCCGGATGCTGGTCACAGACTTTGCTCCATGCTTCCAGTAACAAATCGAATCCTTTTTGATAAGTATATCTTCCGGCTGCGGTTATCCGTTTATTGTTCAAGTCGCTGAATGTTCCGGATTGAAAGGGTAGAGGGTTGCTGATAACTTTTACATTTTGCAGTTCGGACCAGTTCACTCTGTCTTCTTCACTCAGCACAACGAACTTATCCAACTTTTTTAAATGCCTCACCAGACTTTTCATCCATAATTTGGCAAAAAGTTCCTTGACGAAGTTGCTTTCGTCCTTTTCAAAATTACGATAGTTTTTTCGGTTCACGTGTAGCTCCCCTATCTTTTTACTTCCATCTTTGAGGGAAGTGATAAAGTTTATTTCCCGTCGTAACAAAGAAACTGTGATGTCCGGTTTGAGGTGAGACAAAGCGGCAGAGAGCTTGCGTCGGTATATTCTTTGTTTTTTCAGATAAACCGGCACTTTTTCCAAAGAGGAAGTTCCCATAATTCTTCAAAGTCTATATTCAGTTGGATGATTTTTACTTTGGGCGATAAAGTATAGCAGGGAGGCTTGCCTTTTCCGTCAGTCAGCAAAATATATATGTCATAATTACCATTCTCCGCCAGATAATTGGCTTTGGTGGTCAGTACCCTTTCCACTCCTCCGGGGATATGGAGAGAGGGGGTACAATAGGCGATTCGGATCATAGGCGGGAGTATTACAGGTTGTTTATTACTTTCATCATTTGTTCTTTCCATGACAGGTTTTTAATGGAATCCCTTATTTTACGAGGAGACAGATCCAGTTCCATATAGAACCGGATAAGCCGGTGGATATCTATGGGACTTTCGTCGGCCGGAACTTTCAGTATATAAGGCATCTTGTCAAAGTCTCCATCTGTTTCTGAATATGCAAAAGGTATTCCCCGTGCTGCATATTCTCTGTTTTTTAAATGTTTTGATTTTGTCGATGCCGCTGCGGTGGCGTGCCAGACTGCCGATGGCAAAGTCTGCTTCGTTGAATAATTCGTCTAGTTCCTCGTTCATTTTTTGTCCGTGGAAGATGACATATTTTTCTATATGATATTTGTTGATAAGTTCATAAAATCCGGGAGCGTGTTGTGAATCATGCATTTCGGATTTCCATATACCTCCTGCGATGTGGAAAAATACGGTTGTGTTTGCCGGGTTTTGGTAATATTTGCCCAAACCCTCTATCAGACGGTCGTAACCGTGCCAATAATGTACTTCGGCCACTCCTAGTAGATGAATGACGGAGGTATTTTAGAAACCGTCTTTTTCAGCGGAATGGAATCAAAGTCAACTCCATTGGATATCTGAATGGTACGTTGGCCGAATATACAGTGATAGTCTGAGAAAGTGACGATGGCGTTCACGTGTTTTGCCAATGTCTTTCGGAATACTTTATCCACTTGTATCCCCAGGCGTGTGACCAGTGGGAAACCGGCGTATTCGCTGTCGTAAGGATAGGTAGGTATTTCCATCGCTATTTTAATTCCGGCTTTCCTCAGTTTGCTGAACAGCCGGATAGTGAACGGATTTGCATTATGGAAAGAGCGTACATAGATTAATTCCACTTGATGTGTTACAGCATAGCGGTATATGCATTGGTAGGAAACTCTTCTTTTCGCCGCAGCCGGTTTGCCTGTTCCGTAGTCTTCTATTATTTCATTGTTTATCATCCTTACCCGGTGGTCGTTGTCTGCTATGCTGTATGTGCATAAACTTACCCGGTGTCCACATGCTTCAAAGCCTTTAACCTGATGCAAGATCTTTTTACTGATGCCGCTGTAAGGGGATAGTCCGTGGAAAAGGAGGTAGATGATATTCATGGTCGGGCAGTTGTTAAGGTGTTGAATAGTTCATCCCACAGTTTCATCACTTCTTCGCGTGAATAACGTTGGATATTCTTTTGGGCCTGCTTTCCCATCCGTATGCGTTTGTCCGTATCCTCTATCAGCCGGCATATCGCGTCAGCCAGTTCGTCCGTGTTTCCGTTCTTCACCAGTATTCCGTCTTCTTCCGGAGTGATAATCTCGGCAGGTCCGTACGGACAGTCGAATGAAATGCAGGGAACACCACATGCCATCGCTTCCAGAAGTGCCATCGGTAATCCTTCAAATCGTGAACTCATGACGTATATGGAACTTTCCAGATATTTTTCTTGAATGTTTTTGTCGGAGGGCATAGTGAAAAACTGTTTTCTATATGATGCTTTTCAATAAGCTCTTGCAGACTGTTCCTATCCTGGCCTTCTCCGTAAATGCGGATATGCCAGTCGGGATGCTTCCGATTGACTTTGATCCAGGCTTCAATCAGGCGGTCATACCCCTTCTGTTCGCTGTATCTTCCTATGCTGATGATTCTTTTTTCCAGGCAGGAACTCCCTTTTTGGGGTGAGAAAGGTAAGAAGTTTGGTATGACACAAGCCTTCTTCACTTCTTTCCAATTATCCGCATCATGTTGTGTCAGAACAACCAGCGCGTCCAGTTTTTTTTTACAGCTTCCTCCTGTTTCTTTCTCCAATGCCGTGCGATTTGCTTGTATGGGAATCCCCGTTGTTCCATCAGATGCAGGTTACGAGTGTACGGTTTAGCTATATGGGATTCTCCTATTTTTACGCTTCCATCGTCCAGTTGTGTCAGAAAATCCAATTCTCGGCCCAATGTGCTGATGACGATATCCGGCTTCAAGGTTTTCAGCCAATACTCCAGCTTCTTTCTGTACAGGTACATCAGGGTAAAATAATAATATCCTCTTACTAACAGGTTGTGATGATACTGTCTGTCAAAATCAATCGCTATGTCAATGTGCCTGATTCTGGGAGATATCGGGAAAACGGGCGGTCGTTCTTTTTGTGAATCTGTGATAATAAATACATCCTGATGCATTTCGTCAGCCAGATAGTTCGCTTTTTGGATGATGCTTCGGTCTGCGCCTCCCACGGTGCATAGTGCTGTGTATAGATAAACGATGGTCATTTTTCAGTCAGTTTATGAAACAACATTTCCCATTGCGGCATGATGTTTCGGAGTGAGTAGCGTTTTATATTTTGTTTAGCTCTTTTGCCAAAAGCTTTTCTTTCTGCTTCATGTTCTATCAAGTGGCAAAGAGCGTTGGCAAATCCTTGTATGTCTCCGTTTTTGACGAGGAGTCCGTCTTCCTGGTTTCTGATGATTTCCGATGGACCGAAAGGACAGTCGAAAGAAACACAAGGAACACCCAGACTCATGGCTTCGATCAAGACCAGTCCAAAACCTTCGTAATTGGAGCTTAGGGCCAGAATGGAACTGTTCAGGTATTCTTGCGTTATGTTTTGTGTAAAAGGATGAATTGTGATGGAGTGTTCCAGCTTTCTGTCTTTAATCTGCCGGGTTAAGCTATCCTTATAAAATCCTTCACCAAATATATCCAGTATCCAGTCGGGGTGGCGTTTCTGCACGATATTCCATGCGTCAACCAGTCTGTCGAATCCTTTTTGCCAGGTCAGTCTGCCTGCCGCTATTACACGGGGAGCCTCACAGGAGCTGATTGTTTGTATATCAATAGAGGTGGTGTTCGGAATGATATGTATATTCGGATGTTGTCCCCACATGGCGGCATCTCCTTGTGTCAGTGTGACTATAGCATCGCTGTATCGTTTTACATCACGGAAACATTGGTAACTGACGTATCTGTCTTTTATATCTTTAAAAAAAACTCTTTTTGCGGTTTGCAGGTATCCGGGTGTATATTTTGGCGCAATGCGATTCAATGATTTTCTTTGCCTTGCAGTCTAATTTACAGATCAAATCCGCTTTGAAACTGGTATTTCCTGATATGATATCGGGATTGATGAGCCTGATCTCTTTTTTTAATTTTTGTTCGAATTTATGGTTCAAAGTCCATCCCACTCTCAATTGTTCGAGAAGCGGATGCTGGTATTGCAAATGAAACTTTGTATCCAGATCGATATGTTCCACTTTGTGGGATAACGGGAAAGAAAGAGGATGATTGCCTTGGGAAGAAGTGATAAGATAGACCTCGTGCCCATAAATTTCGGCCAAGTAATTCATCTTATCCGTTAAAATCCGCTCCATGCCTCCTATACGGGCTATGGAGTCGTATACATATACTATTTTCCATTCCCCCTGGTTTGGTTTTTTCCGTAAAAAATAGTGTATTCTTTTTTATATATCCCAATAAGAAGTTGTTGAAATTCCTGTCCATATCCGTTTTTTTCATGGAATGTCGGCTGTATTCGGAGTAAAAATGTGGGTTTCAATGGATGAAGATGGGGCTATTTAGTAATTAAAGTCTTTGGAATGTTGTGAGTATCATTTGTTTTTGCGAATATTGCATTTTATAATGATTAGCAGATAATGATGAAAGAGATAACGGTGGTGATGCCGGTTTACAAGGTGGAAAAATACGTATCAGAATGTCTTGATTCCATAATCAACCAAACTTTTGATTGTTTTGAGTGTATCATCATTGATGATTGCTCTCCGGATAACAGTATGCGCCTGATAGAGGAAAAGCTGGCCGGATATAAAGGGAACATCAGTTTTAGGATCGTGAGAAATGAGAGGAATGAAGGAGTCTCTGCGGCAAGGAACAAGGGAATAGAACTATCCCGGGGTGGTTATCTTTTTTTCATAGATTCGGATGATATGCTTTATGAGAATTGTCTGGAGAAATTATGGGAGGAAACGAAAAGATATCCGGGGATTGACTTGGTGCAGGGGGATTCTTATTCAGAAGGGATGGAAAACAAAAATCAGTGATTTGCAAAGATATACGGAAGGACGGATACGTATCAACAAGCAGTTTCTGGATTCGAAAATAACATCCACTCCGGTCAACAGATTGATCAGAAAGGAGGTGCTGACAGAGAATGCCATTTATTTCAGGACGGGCATTTTGTTTGAGGACTTTTTGTGGTGCTATTTTCTGTATAAAAAGGTGGAAACGTTTGCTTCCGTCAATTCTTTTACTTATTTCTACAGGCGTTCAAATCCTTTCTCAACCATGAATAAGGCGAAAACGGACTTTGACAAGCCGGCAAAGGATTTATTTTATCTTGACTGTTTTAATGAGCACATGGAACAGGAATTGTATGCTGAAAATATCTGTTTCATTTTGAACAAGTTGATGCCGGTGGTGTATAATGCTGCTGTAATAGGGGTTACAAGGGAAAGTAATGATGCGATAGATAAGTTTAAAAGAAATCTGATAAGGAAGCATTGCAGAGAGTTCCGGCCTATGGAGGTTTTGTACGAATTGAATTTGTTCTATCCTTTTTCTCTGCTTTTGAATTGGGGGATTTACAGACATCACATATTGTATAAATACGCTAATCTGATCAAATTGTATTATAAGATATGGGGAAGGTTGTACCGCTGAATCTTCTTGTGTAATGAATATTATTCCCTTAGGTTGGTAGTCTTCTTGTTACATTGGTTGTCGGTTTCTTTTGTGGCCGGCTCATTCATATGTGACAGGATAGCGGAAAAAAGCATAATATAATTCTTTGAATGCTTGCAGGCGGAAGAAAAACAGGTATTCAAAAAAGTATTTGGCGGGGAGCCATTCTTTTGTTTTTGCCGAAGGGATACACCACGGAAGTGGTGACAGGTAATAGTGGATTTTTTCTTGTCGCAACAGTCTGTTGCATTTCATGCTTGCGTTGAACCGTATGATTAAACTCTCGCGGTCTTGTTTGGACATAGCAAGGGACTGGTCGGATTCGGTACAATAATAAATGATTCTTCTGTCTGTGGTTACTTTGGGGGCATATATACCGACAAGGCATGAAAAATACACATCGTTGGCTATTCTTGTTTCATCGAATTGAATGTGGAATGTTGACAGGAAGCTGCGCCTTATCATTTTGCCCCAAGGAACTTGAGATTGGTATCGCAGTTTGTTTTCCGGGTTTACATCATTGAAGAAGTTGGTATAGTAAGTTCCGCGTCGGCTTTCTTGGGACGGATCATCGGACATGACAAAACGTACATTGAAATAGATGACTTTATGGGGGCTGTCCATGTATTCGTTTAAGATAGTAAAACAATTGGCTGTAAAGAAATCATCTGCATCTGCAAAGATAATCCATTTGCCACGGGCGTGGGAGAGTCCTATGTTCCGTGCGTATCCTGCTCCTTTTCCCTCCTTAGTGAACAGGACTTCCGTATTTTTTCTGCCGTTTCCCGGAAAATGAGAAAAATCGACAGATTCGGAATTGCTGTTATCATCAATGATAATGATTTGAATTTCATCCCAAGTGGGAATTGAGCACAGACAGCGTTCCAGAAGACGGGGAGTATTCTTGTGCGGAATAATGATGCTGTAATGATAACTTGTGTTCTTTGTCATTCTTCTTCTTTTTGCAAAGATATTGATTTATATTCAGCATCATGCATTATCTTGTCAATATCTCGATGAGTATGAGAATCTTTCACTGAAAATTCTGGGTGATAATGCCCTCATGCCCTCACTGTGTGCACAACTGGTTGTTTATGAACTATTTGTATAGTGATGGTAAAAATTGTAACTCTCACTTATGCTCTCATGCCCTCACTGTTTTTGAGAACAGAATTTCACATAATCTATTTGTTATCAGTTATATATCCTTTTTTTATAAGTTGTTCCGGTTTAATATGAAGTAGGTCGTTCTCAGGCTTTTTCTTTGCAAAAAGTGCGTCTGAAGGGATCATACCTCTACGGAATATGGCGAATTTCCGGCAGCAGTAAAAAGATCAGGAGGTTTTAAAAAAAGCTCGCCATCTTTTAAAATGAAAACAAGGTCTTTTTTTTATTTGACCTGTTGTTTTTGGGTGTGCAGGATTTCACATACGTATGTGTCGCTCTATGCGTATGTACGTGCCGCATATACCTGCTTTGTATTATATGATATTCTTTCCTCATTCCGCATTTATTTTCGTTTCTTTATCGTATCTTTGCGAAGAAAGAGTGTAATCTAAATTCCATGAGAATATTATTTTATTGTGATACTGTCTTCAGTTTCGGCGGAGTACAGCGTGTGTTGGCTGAAATAGCCAAGGCTTTGTCCGGAAAACATGAAGTCACGATACTGACCACGGATACTTGTACGGACTTGTCGATGTACGGATATGCCGAAAGTACCGTGCAGTTTGATTCTTTCTCTTATTCCGCCTCCTCTTTCATCGAGCGTTTGTTATGTAAAAGCTATAGTTTTTTATATAAACATGGGTTGCCTCATACCCGGCTGACTTCGAAATGGTATGCTGCCAGTTTTTTCCCTTCTTCTTATAAACGGACATTGGCAAGGAAAATAAATGCCCGGCAATGTGATGTAGTCATCGGGGTACATGCTTTTATGGCTCTGCACCTCTCTGCTGTAAAGAACCGGATTCAAACAAAGACTGTTGGGTGGCTGCATAATTCTTATGGAGCATTCTTTGAGAAAGAAACTCCCTATTTGCCGGGATTGGATTAATTTTTTTCAAGTCCAGATGAGGAAATTGGACGAGAGGGTGGTTTTAAGTCATGCAGATGCCGGTTGTTTCTTTCGGAAAATGAACCTGTGCTGCGAGGTGATATACAATCCTCTGACTGTACTGCCTAAAGGTCGGGGAAAGAAGGAATATAGAAGGATTTTGGCGGTCGGTCGTTTTTCATTCGGACATAAAGGATTTGATATTTTAATAAAAGCTTTTTCTGTTTTTGTGAAAACTCATCCGGACTGGACACTGGAAATTGTGGGGGAGGGTCCTGAGGAAGCGCTTTACCGTTCATTGATCAATGAATATGAACTGGAAAAGAACATGGCGCTGCATCCTTTTACGAAAGAGGTGCAGGAATATTATGCACATTCCAGTATGTATGTGCTGAGTTCCCGTTGGGAGGGATTCGGCCTGGTGATGATAGAGGCTATGGCGCACGGGTTACCTGTTATCGCATCTGATTTACCGATAACGCGCGAGTTGTTGAAAGACAAAGATATGGCCGTTCTTTTTGAGACAGGGAATATAGCTCAGCTGGCCGGTTGTATGTCGTATATGGCTGATCGGACGGATTGGGAATGGATGGAAAATAAGGCGGTGGAATATGCTGATACATTTCATATAGAGAAGGTCTGTGACAGTTGGAATAATTTACTAAAAAAAGTAGTGTATGGTACAAGATGAACAAGAAAAATGGGATATTGTGATCAAGCCTCGGTCCGGTTTGTTCCGGTTGGATCTGGAGGAGGTATGGTGGTATAGGGATTTGCTGGTAATGTATATCAGACGGGATATCGTCACTTTTTATAAACAGACTGTTTTAGGACCGTTGTGGTTTGTTATCCAGCCACTGCTTACTACCGTCATGTTCATGTTTGTTTTTGGCCGGTATTGCCGGTATTCCTACCGACGGGCTTCCTCAACCGCTCTTTTATATGGCGGGCTTACTCTGCTGGAATTATTTCTCGGAATGTTTAAGCCGCTGTTCGGATACGTTCAACGCCAATCAGAATGTATTTGGAAAAGTATATTTCCCTCGTCTGGTGGTACCCTTGTCCATCGTTATATCTTGTATGATAAAGATGGGCATTCAGTTTGGACTGTTTGTTTTTAATTTATATTTATTATTTGTGCAACGGATATTCGTTGATGGTCAACGGATATGCTTGGTTGGCTCCCTTGCTGCTGCTCATGTTGGCAGGTCTTGGTTTGGGGTTCGGATTATTGATATCCTCCTTGACGACCAAATACCGCGACTTGCGTTTCTTGATTACTTTCGGGGTGCAGTTGTGGATGTATGCCACTCCGGTTATTTACCCTTTGTCCGTGATGAGGCAAAGCCATGAGCAGTATATGTGGATCATTGTGGCAAATCCGCTGACTTCCATTATCGAAACATTTAAATTCGGACTTTTTGGGAGTGGGGACTTTCAGTTGGTTTCACTTAGGCTACACGTTGGTGTTTACAGTGGTGATAATGCTTTGGGGGATGGTGACTTTTAATAGAGTGCAACGTAGTTTCATGGATGTGATTTAAAAGGAGGGACAGAATGGGAAAAATAGCGATAGAGTTTCAGAATATCAGCAAGCAATATGCATTGGGAAGTATCGGAGCCGGAACGCTGAGCCGTGATTTGAATCGTTGGTGGGCGCGGATTCGTGGGAAGGAGGACCCGTATCTCAGAATCGGGGAAGAGAATGACCGTTCCAAGCAAGCGATGGGGGATTTTGTATGGGCGTTGAAAGATATTAATTTCCATGTGGAGGAAGGGGAAGTGCTGGGTATTATAGGTAAGAACGGTGCGGGAAAGTCCACTTTGTTGAAAATCCTTTCGCGGGTGACTTCTCCTACTGCCGGTTGTATCCGTGCACGGGGGCGTATTGCCTCTTTGCTGGAAGTGGGTACAGGCTTTCATCCCGAAATGACAGGACGGGAGAATATTTATATGAATGGTTCCATCATGGGGATGACCAAGGCGGAGATTACCCGTAAGTTGGATGAGATTGTGGCTTTCGCCGTTGTGGAGAAATATATCGATACTCCAGTGAAACGTTATTCTTCGGGTATGACCGTGCGGTTGGGTTTTGCTATCGCTGCCCATCTGGAGCCGGAAATTCTGGTAGTGGACGAGGTGTTGGCAGTGGGAGATGCGGAATTCCAAAAGAAGGCCATTGGCAAGATGCAGGACGTGGCGAAAGGAGAGGGACGGACAGTTTTGTTTGTCAGTCATAACATGGCGGCGGTAAGAAGTTTGTGTACAAAAGGAATATGCTTGGAAAATGGTACCGTAGTTTATCAGGGGACGGTTCATTCTGCCATCGATTATTACTTGAAAGAGAAAGGGACGGTCCGGAAAAGTAAAATTATAGATTATGTGGGTTGGACGAAAAATACGCTTCATATAGATTGCATTGAGATAAACGGAACGGAATGTGCCTCTTCCACTATTCATGGAGGTCAGAATTTTCTGACTGTGAAAATACAGGGATATTCTGAAGAGGATATGATGTATGATGTAATGCTGGTTTTGAAGAGCAGGACGGAAGTGCCTTATGCTACTTATGCTCCGGGACATTATTACGGAAGTATCAGTCATTTACCTAAAGGGGATTTTTGCATCGAGAGGCGTATAGGGCTTCCGTCTGTGCTGAGTAAAGGTGTCCTGCAGGCAGATTTGTTTATACATCATCCTATGGTGGAATATTATTTGAAAGCAGTTCGTTGCTGTTTGCTGGAATGTGAGGGATTTCAAAGTGGATTCGGACATGCGCTGACACAAACGTCCAACGGCTTTATCGGATTGGAGGATATAAAAGTTTGATCATTATGTTCTACTATGGAGATGAAGAAAAAATGAATTGTATATAGTTTGACTGGAAGAGGGTTGTTCTCAGAGTTGTCTAATCTTGCATTGGCATTGGTCTATGCGGACTATAATCAGGAAGAGCTGACTGTCAATACAAGAAACTGGAATGCAAGGGTGGAGAAAGGCTGGAGTGATTATTTCGAGTCGGTCTTGCCAGACTGTAACGGAATGATGTGCTCGCAATATATTGTTTATAAGAAGGGGAAGCCTTGGTGGGGAAATATCTATTATAATCCGTCCGCTTTTTTCCGGTATTATATTTTCTATATAATGAATAGGATATATCTGTTATTTCATCCGGAAACGGAACTAGGGAATGAGGTATTTCTAAAAATGAGATCGGAGGAGTTTCTGGAGAAGCTGGAAGATATCAGAAATGATTATGGCTCTGCCTTGCGGAAAATATTAAAATTTAATGAAAAGACAACCGGTTATATAGAAGAAAGGAAAAGTGAGATGAATTTGCCGGTAGATTACATAGCGGTACATATAAGGCGGGGAGATAAGATAGTTTCCCGTGAGATGAAGGAACTCGGTTTGTCTCTTTATATTGATGCTGTTAAAGGGAAGAAGCATATCAGCCGTAATGTGTTTATAGCTACGGATGATAGTTCTGTGAAGGATGAGTTGAAATCCATACTAGTTGCCGAAGGATTTAATGTTTACTGTAACACAGCTGTGACACAAACAGGATTTGATGAGTCTTTGTTTAATACAAAGGATAAAAAAAGGTAGATATATAGATACGTTGAATATGCTGTTGGATATGGATATTCTGATCCATTCTTCATTTTTATCGGTACTTATACTTCGAATGTCAGCCGGATTGTGCCTCTGTATGTCGGATTCGGAAAATCGCTCAGTCTGGATGACGAATGGAAACTTTAGATTGTAAAAATGCGAAATATTATGTCACAAAGAAAATTTTCGATTATAACTATTAATTATAATAATAAAGAAGGGTTGAGGAAAACCATAGAAAGTGTGGTCGGCCAGTCTTTTAGGGATTTTGAGTATATTATTATTGACGGAGGGTCCACGGATGGAAGCATTGAAGTGATAAAAGAGTATGCCGGTAAAGTGGACTATTGGGTATCGGAGCCGGACAAGGGTATTTATCATGCCATGAATAAAGGAGTTTTACAGGCGCATGGAGAGTATTTGAACTTTATGAATTCCGGTGATGAATTTTATAACAATGGTGTGTTGCAGGAGGTGGCACCTTCATTGGACAGCGATATTGTTGTTGGAAAAATAGTGCATGGCACAGAGGTGTGGGGCTTTCATAAGGAGGATATAACGCTGATGGATTTGATTCGGGGAACTGTATTGCATCAGGCTTCGTTCTTTCGTAAAGAACTTTTTGATGAAAACAGGTATGACGAGAATTATAAGATTGTATCCGATTGGAAATTTTATATTCAGACCTTGATATTCAACAATGTGACGTTCCGCAATATTCGTTCCATCGTTTGTAGGTTTGTGCCTGGAGGGGTCAGTGAAACGAGTGCCGGGACAAGAGATCTGGAAAGAAGGCGGGTGTATAAGGAATTGTTTCCGGATAGAATGATAAAGGATTATATAAGACTGGAAAAGGTGGAATCCCCTTTATTGGAACTGATTCCCGAACTGAATAAAACTGCTGGCCTTCATCAGATGGCATACAAATTGGTCTGTGCCTTGTTGTGGGTGCATGGAAAGATAAAACGGGTGCGTGTTAAGTAAGCAGTAAATTGTTTTTTTCACTTGAGCCATGCCCGCAGGATAAGTCTGATGCCATATAGCGCATACTTTATTTTTAGAGAAAGTGGAAGATGTATATAATTGTTTTTTCTGATTCTTAGCATTCTGTCCCATAATTCATTGAAGGGGATTTCCCGTGAGTGTTGGGTATAGAACAAGAACGAACTTTTTATGTAATCGGCCGACAAAGCACGTAGAATATAGGTGGGGAATGTGGCCGAAAGTGAAGTCATCAGGTCGAATGCATCCATGAAAGTGCACAGTTTGGGGGTGTAGTTTTTTGCGACAGGTTCATGGCGCTTGATTTTCTTGTGACATAGTGATAATAGGGGGAAGTGGTGTATGCGGCTGATTGGCAGTGGCTCAGGTATTGAAAAATAAAGAGTCTGTCTTCATTATAATAAATATGTTCATTGAATTTTAGGTGATGTTTGTCAATGATTTCTTTATGATATAATTTATCCCATAAGTTTCCTTTGTATTTGTAATGCCTGTCGTTAAACAGGGAGTGAATGGCCTCCCACTGGGTTAATTTGCCGGATTTCACTTCGTTGATGTGGTAAATCGGACGACCATCTTCATTTTCAATGATATATCCGCAAGTAGCCAGACCGGCTTCGTTTGTCCGGATAAGTTGATAAAGAGTGGCTATCATATCCGTTTCTATCCAGTCGTCGCTATCCATGAAAGCTATATATTCTCCTTTTGCGGTTTCCAGTCCTTGGTTTCGTGCATGGCTGACTCCTTGGTTCAGAGTGTGTATTACCTGTATTCGTTGGTCCTTGCAGGCGTATTCGTCACATATTTTCCCGCTTCCGTCCGTACTTCCGTCATTAACCAGCAGTACCTCAATGTCTGTCAGTGTCTGGTTTAAGACGCTGCTGATACACAAAGGCAGGAAATTTTTCTGTATTGTATATAGGGATGATGACAGAAACCAACGGCATAACTTATAATTCTGTGAGTTTATAAATAAGATCATTCTTTAGCTGGCGAAGCGTATAAAGCAGGTTGCTCGGATTTTGAAACGTTTCTTCCAAGGGCATGATGACGGGAACATACTTTATCTTTAACCGGTGCCTTATGCAATAGACATTGATCAATCTTTCTGATAAATAGCCGAACAGACGTGCCTGATCCGGATAGGCGGACAGTTTTACCCGTTTTTCTAATTCAAACAATACGCGGAATAGCCACTGGGAGTATTCGTTAAAATGTTTCCGTCTGGTGATGAACATATTATATCCGGAATAGGCATTGCAGTGATACATGAATGTATGAAAAGCTTCAGCATATTCGGGTGTGAGGTGTTGAATGACTTCTTTCAGTAAATTGAGGTCATTGACTAGATGGGAAATGGCGTATTGTGTAGCGACGTTATAGGGATAATGACGCTTGGGAGAGAGGATGATGTCATAATCATTTAATAAAGTTTCTAAATCAGGAAATTGATAAGTTTCTTTTAGAAATGAATCTATGTTAATGAAACTCCTGTCTGGTGAAAAAGCTGGAAAAGGGCGATGAAAATCAAAGAAGCGCCTGTAATGATTGAGCCCTATAATGTCACACTTTAGATTTTTCCAAGCCCAATAATGGGCGGTTAGTTCACAAAAGTGAGGATTCCTGTCGGATATATTATCTCCTGTGTTATCTAGTACAGGGAAGAATCGGGCACTGGTTAGGGAGGCCCCCACCTGTATAGGGCAGAAGTACTCATGCTGCGGTAGCCGGCTGTCCTTATGGGCACATACTAATATTTTTATATTTTCTCCCATGTTTGTGATTGAGGGTTATAGCGTTTGATAATGCGTGCGGGATTTCCTACCGTGACACAATAGTCGGGTATGTTTTGGGTAACTACACACCCGGCACCGATAAAACAATGTTTGCCGATGGTGATTCCGGGCAGTACAATCACGTTGGCTCCTATGATGGTATGTTCTCCGATGTGGATAGGGGAAGTGGTGATACCTTGTTCGATGATGCCTTGAGTGATATTCTGATAATTGTGATCTAATCCTATCAGGGCTACGTTTTGTGAAATATTGACCCCGTTGTCTATCCGGATGGGACCGATGACCGTATTGCTGAGTCCTATCCGGCAATAGTCGCCGATTACGATGTCGCCTACGGCATTGTTCAAGCAGGAGAAATCTTCCACTACCGAATATTTTCCCATCTGGAACAGATGGAACGGTGGAAGGTCTTTCCGTACACTGGGATAAATGACTGAGCCCTGGCCTTTTTTTATGTAGAAAGGTTGCCATACGCGTATCCACCAATAGGGGCGTGTCTTTACCGGATGCATGATGAAACCGTGTATCCGTTTTTTCCATTGCGGGTGTTGTTGTAAGTACTCCTTTATATTCATAATTCTATCCATGCTGTGTATGGTTGAACTTCTGTGCCATTCCTTTCAAGTGAAACAAGTTGAGAAGCATAATGATTACAAAATAAGGTGTCTGCCTGAGGATTCTGCTCATGTATTTATATCTCATATTGGACGGAATGGCCAGGTATAACGCACCATTCAGCAAGATAAGCAAAATCCACCACTTTATGGAAGAAGTTGGAGAGAAAATGCAGAGAACACATGAAAAGAATCCGATGAGCGCCAACAGAATGCTGCGGGGAGCGATAAAGGCTTGGAGGGTTTTCAGCAGATAATCTCCGTTTCCGTTCAGTAAGGCTGTGGGGAGGTTACGTCCCATTTTTAATGCAAGGAAAAGCTGGGTGGCTATCCAGCGGCGGCGCTGGTTACGCAAGGCATCCGGTTGCCGGACTTTTTCGTCCAATGTTTCTAGGGTGTCTATATATTCAATGTGAATGCCTTGACGGAGCAGGAGTTCTTCCAGTTCTTTGTCTTCGCCCGTACTATGGGTATGGATGATGTTCCGGACAAACCATCGGAAATCGAAAGCCATTCCGGAGCCGGTAAGGGCAGATGAAAATCCCAGCCGGATGTGTCCCTTGCGGAAGATGGAATTGTTCATCTCTTCGATGGCGGCATCCAATAGGGCTATGTCTGTATTCATATTTTTGGCTTTGCGGTGTGTCTGTATGGCTTTTATACCCTGTGAAACTGCCTTATTCAGTTCTTGAAGATAACAGGGTGAGATCAGATTATCGGCATCCAGTATGAGGACATAATCGTATGGCTGGTCTGTGATGGTCTCTGCTGCAATGCGCAGGGCTTTTGCCTTGGAACTTTCCTTTTCATGCAGTTCTATCAAGCTGATGCGTTCTTTGCGCAGTGAGGCATTGGTTTCGGGACGCATGTGGTCGGATATGACTATCAGGTCGTAAAGCTCTGCCGGATAAGTTTGGCGCAGAACGGAAGTGACGCAGGCGTGAATGACCGCATCCTCTTTATAGGCGGGAACAAGGATGATAAAACGTTGCCGGACAGTAGTCGCGGGATATTTCTTTTGTTTGAAGAAATGAGAGGCGGCAGAAAACAGGACTATATACCCCACACTGACGGAAAGGTAGATATATAGCGTATATTCCATGATATGTATAATTTCCGATAGCATGGGGCTTTTATTTTTTCTTTCTTAAAAGCATATTGAATATCATGCCTGCCGCCAGAAAGGGGATAGCTTTCATGGCTTTGTTGAATTTGCTGTCCACCAAGTAGTTTGGAGTGGCTATTGCCATAGTCAATAAGAAAGTGAGTAATAATCCCCACCATTTTAGGCAGGCGCTCCAGTGGAAGTATACGGACAGGAAACTGAACAGGATGAGGATACCTAGCAGGATGGTGCGAGGGAAAATGAACCATTGCAAAATACGGTCGGCATAATCAAATTTTCCACTTAAAATGGCGCCGGGCAGATTACCGATATTGGTGAACAGGGAATAATATTGGGTTTTAATCCAAGTACCATGTTGGGTATAGAAATTTTTTCTTTCCACTATTCTTCAAGGCATATACATGGGTATTATTTAAATATTCCACATATATCCGTTCGCGGAGCAGCAGGGATTCGATGACTTTTTCATCGTCATCGTCTTTTAAATGACGGATGTTTTCTTTGAACCAAGTGAAGTCTATTGCGGTTCCGGAGCCGTTCAGCGAAGCTGAAAGTCCCAAATTGACATGTCCCGCACGAAGAATGGAATTATTGATCTCGTCGGTGATGGCATTCAATATGCTGACATTATTGGGTCTTTCTTGATAGATGCGATGGGTTTGGATGGCATTGGAGCCGCTGGCATACGTATTGTTGACAACTTCAAGAAAATTGGTGTCCACTACATTGTCCGCATTCATGATTAAAACGATATCGTATTGTCCTTCTTGTAATTGTGACATAGCTGCTTTGACAGATTTCATTTTTGAACTTTTCTTGAACCTGGCTTGCAACAGGGTGATGGGATATTGTGCCAGCTGTCTGTTTGTTTCCGGCTTCAGGTGGTCTGAAATGACGATAATGTCATAGCAGTCATATAGGATATTCTTGTTGTAGAAATGATTTGACGGTATAGGGTATGTAGTCATCGTCCTGATAGGCCGGTATCAGAATGGCGAAACGGTGTTTTACTCTTGATTCGGAATATTTGTCGGTGCGGTTGCCTGTTGCCGCTATGGCGTATACCAGCAGGTAAAAAACAGTAAAGGCGCATATCGCGAAAAGTAATAGTTCTATGTATGCTAGAAATATCATGGCTGTTTGTCTTTGTTTCTAAGTTTGAAAAATGCTTTTGTTCCCTCCCAATGTGCTTTGGCTATGGCTTTCTTTCCTTTCCCCAAGGCGGTCAGTATGTTTTTGGGACATACAATCATTGTCTGGTATAAGATGGAAACCGGAAGTTTCCAGTCAAAGAGATTGCGGTAGGCATATAGTAATCTGTTTCTGCTCAGGTAATAGTATTTCAACGGACTTTCTTTTCCGGTGGAGTTGCTGTCCTTGTGCCATATTTCGCAAGCGGGATCGTACCATAGTTCGTAGCCTTCCCTATTGATATAGGTGCACCAGTCCAGTTCCTCATAATATAGAAAATATTCTTCGGGCATCAGGCTAAGCTTGTCTATTATTGTTTTTTTCAGTAACATGGCGGCACCATGCAGATAAGGCGTTTTTTGGGCGGGGTAGTGGCCTTTATTTATTTTCCCTTTGCCTATGGCTCTGTTTCTTAAGGTAATGGGCGAAAGTTGGGTGTATCCTGCAAATTGTATGGCGTGCGGTTCTGCATAATCCCGGATTAACGGGGAGACACCTGCTATCTTGTCGGAGGACAGAAGGCGTTTTATCAACAAGGGTATGGCATCTTTGACCATACAAACATCATTGTTCAGCAAGAACAGGTATTTTCCTTTTGCAAGGTTTATACCCAGATTGTTACCTCCGGCGAATCCTAAGTTCTGCTCACTGCGTACGGCTTGGATAAAAGGATATGTTTTTTGTAGCAAGGCGGCTTCATTGGCAGTGGAACCATTGTCAATGACTATCATTTCATAACTGACAGAGAATATAGTGGCTGTCCACGAGTCGATAAATTCGCAGGTGTCGTGAAAACCGTTATAGTTCACGGTGATGACGGATAGGTCAGGCTGTCGGTAGTCCATGTATTTCTGAGTATTGTTTATCTAAATAAGGTCCTAAAAAAATCAAAGGTGAAACAGGAATAAATCAAGATTCCGTTAGGAAACTGGAAATAAACCATATTGGCGTAAGAAGCTACCAGTATGCCTGCACAACCGCATAACATACCTGTCAGCGGTCCTCGGATTTCCGGATTTCGGATTTTGAATAAAAGAATGTAGGAGCCCGATAGAAATAGAATGGCATGCATACCCAAAAACACACACAGCCCCACTATTCCCATCTGTTTCCATACATCTACCAGACTGGAGTCTGAAGGACAGATGGAAACGAAATAATATTTGTTATGGGGAGGAACTACCCCGTCTATGGCTCCCATGCCTATGCCGAAGGGCATTTCATCCATGTAGGCATTCAGTGCTTTCTGGTTCTCGAAACGCGCCATCATCGATTGGTCCTCTGTGTCGAAAGCGGAACGCATACGGCGGATCAATTTATTGCTCTCTCCGATCTTGGTATATTTCAGCATTCCTACTCCTCCAACAAGCAGGATAAAGGAAATGATGCCTATTTTCCAACTTTTAGACAGGAACAGAAAGAGCCCCAGCCCTGCAATGGGTACTGCTATGGCCGATCGGGTTCCCGATATTAACAGACCATAAAATCCTGCCATACCCACTATTAAATAGAAGAGTCTGAGAAATAGGTTCTTTGTATAGAAAAAAGTAAGCGTGAAAACAGTGCAGGATAATCCCATGCTGGCACCGAAAAGACCCGCGTCAGTGAAAAATGAGAAATAGCGGATACCGGAATGGATAAAATGGGTACGTGCTCCGTAGGCCCACAACCAGCTTAGCTCGGTACTGTCAAAACCTTTGTTCTTTTGCCAATATCCTTTTGCGGCAGCCAGTAGGGTCATGATACCCCATAGTATTAAAAAGTAATGGATAAAAGTGTAGCGATTGCAGTGTATGGATAGAATAATACAGGTCAGAATAGGGTATAAGGCCCAGGGTCTTAAAATACGAAGCCATGCTTCCATGTAAAATTCACCGGTTATACCATTACCTATGTTGATGATACAATATAGCAGCCAGACCAATGTGATGCAGGTATAGACGTTCAGTATTCTTCTGAAATGATGATTGCTTTGCAACTGTTTCAGAAGAATAAGGGCCAACATGATGCCGTAGAGCAAGTCAAAGATATTGGTAATGGCAATAGGGATGGAATGATATCTGTTAATTCCCATTATCAGGTAATTCAGCATAAAGGTGATGGCCAGCAGAATGGCGGGTTTGTTTATGCATATAAAAATAAAAAGCGTGGCAAAAGGTATGAACCCTATTGCAACTCCTATGGCAGGTTTCATGTTGAGGGCTGTCCATAGGCATAAGCACAGCCCGATAATAAAGCTGGCTAGAATTTGACCTGTATGGGTTATATTTATTTCTTTTGCTATCATTATCTATTTTCCTTTGTATTCAATGGCGGTCAGTCCGAGTTGAAACAGCCTGTATTCCATATTCTTAAAGTTCGTGTAAGGAGGTAATTGTCCTGTAAAATCTTCCACTGTATTTCTGTCTGCTTGTGTCAGATAGAAAAGGAGGGGTACTTCTTTTTGTTTAACTTGTAACAAATGTTCATACAGTGCCTGATCCGTATTTTTCCAAGTACGGTTGGCACGGACAACCAGCAGATTGATGGATGCTTCATTTAACAAAGCCGGAGGCAGAGGATTGCTTTTCAGGACCGGGTGTTCGATTAGAAGAATTTCATCCTTTTCCAGATCGGGACATAGTTCTTTCAAATTGTTTGCCTGTACATACTGGCTATCTTCGCTTAGAAAATCTTCATCGTATGTAATGCGGCGGACGTTTAAGCCGATGTTGCTCCAATATTCCTCTATCAGGCGGGCGACATGGGTCTTTCCGTCTTTCTCTTCTGTACTTAACAAATTGATAACTCGCTGTTCCTGTGTATTTAGATGAGGCAATAAAGCGGTGCTGAGTTGCTTGACGGCCATTTCGTTTATGGCTTTATTATAACGTCTGTATCTTAACTTGCTTTCTTTAGGATATGCGCCGATAACTGTTCCTCCGGTGATTCGTTCTGTACGTATTTTGTCTCTGAGGGTACGGTCCAGTATTTCGATAATCAGAAAATAACCAATGATGAAAAGTAAAGTACCCAGTATGGATGCAAGTATAATCATGCGTGCATTGGTGGGGGAGGAGGTCAATGGAAACAGGGGCGGGTTCATGATTTTTAATGAAGCCGAAGTCATTTCCAGATTCTTTTGTCGCAAGATGGCTGCATTTAAGGCCCCCATGGTAGACATATAGTTGCTTTCCACAAAGCCGATATGCCTTTCTTTCCGGCCCAGGGTGGCGCCGATGGGGGAGAAATAAAGGAAATCTTCATTTAAATTCTCTCTCATTATATCTCGTGCTTCCATTTGGGCTTTAGTCTTTTCGGCAAGGACTATTTGGTCAAGCCACTGGCTGATGAGTGTTTCATAAGATACATTGTTTGTACTTGCAGCTTCAGCACTTAGTTTCAGGGCGAGATTGTTGATGTTTTGTTCGGCGTTACTTAACATGTTTTTTTGTTCCTCCAGTTTCTTCCGGTTCTTTTCGTCCGGAGTGATTTCCATGGTTGAGATCTGAGTGTTCAATTGGGACATTTGATGAAGTTTGTCCATAAACTCATTGTTGGTACGGATCAATTTGGCCACATCACCTAATTTATATTCATAGAAATCGATCAACGCCTTACTGGTAGAGTAATTGACAAGTAAATCATTGTCCATCATCCGGTAAGCAGCGTCCATGCTTGCCACTTGTTTGGTTTGTTCTCCGTAGTTGATGATGCGGTTTTCTATATTGTACTCGATTAAAGAATCCTCGGCGGCAGTCAGCATTTTGCCTAATCTGGCCAGTTCTTCTTGAAAGAACTTGATAACATTGTCTGTTTCTCCATAGCGTAGTTCATGGTATTGTTTGACAAATTCTTCATTCAGTATCTCAAGTGTGTTATAAGCTATTCCCGGATCGTTGGCACTATAAGCAATCTCGATCATATCGCTGTTTCCCAACCTGGCTACTTTTATATGTTGTGAGAGTAGAGGTACGCTGAAATAAGGGTGGGTATAATTGAGTAGTTGGTAGATAAAATTATTGATGGACGGGCGTTCAAAAGCTACCAGATTATGATAGGTTTTCTCTTCGTTTTGCTTGTCTATCAATGCCTGTAACTCTCGTGGAATACCGGAAACTAGCTGCTGGTAATGTATGGCTGAAATATAACTGGTGTTTCTTTCGGCATCTCCATAAACCAAACAGCGGGCAAGCAGTTTCAGAGATACTATTTTCAGTGTGCGTTCCGTCGTAATGATATTCATTAAATTACTCATGTGCACAGTGGCATTTCTGGTATCGGTGGCATCTACGTTGTATCCGGAGATGATTCCTGTAAAGATGGTGGTTTTCACATCATACGTTTTTTCCAGACTTCTGGTAAGGAACCACGCTATGATACCGGCTATACATGGAAATATAACCATCCACCAACGGATACGATAGATAAACTTGACTATATATTTAAATAATTCCATGTTTCTTATTCCTTTTTGTCTTTTTTCTTACTTTGCCTCTTGTTTTCTTCCTGTTCCTGTATCGTTGTTTCTTGAACGTCCTTTTCTCCTTGTATGGTCAAGATGGGGGTGTGGGAGATTATTTCAAGGGTCAGCAGTTGGTCGTTAATAGTAGAGCGTAGTAAGGCAAAGTCTTGATTAGCGGCAAATTCCTGCTCTTTAGTCTTGGCCACATCATGAATAGAGGTACGTCTGTTTCTATATTCCTGTTCTGCAACAGCCGATGCACCTTTATATAAAGCTATATTTTCAGCTGATCTTTGCAATGTTTCTATATTAGATAAAATCTGAACATATAAATGAGCTATTTGTATTTTAAGAGTTTCGTATGCTTCCTGTTTTCTTAACTCGGCAATATCCACTTGGATTCGCTGGCGCTTGATTCCTCCCCGGAGGTCGAACAGCTTTTCAAAAGGAATACTGATGCCGCCTCCCACGTTCCACGAAGTTTGTTCTGTACCTACATACCTGTAAATAAGTGGGGTGTTGACATCCGTATTGCTGGCCACATTGTCTGCTATACCGTAAGAAGCACTTCCGCCGGCTTGGATAAACCCCAGCCAGTTCCTTTTCTCTTTCGATAGTAACTTTTTCTGTAACAGTTTCTCTTTCTCTAAAATCTGTAAGCTTGGAGTGCTGCGTGCATTCTCATAAAGGACACTTAACGGAGGCAGCTTTATCTTCGCATAATCCACATTCATATTCCCCAATATATCATCTTGTGTCACAAGAGGTTGCTGTACCGGTTGTGTTTGTTGTTCTTCCTGTTGTGCGCTTAAGTGATGGATAGAACAATACATACAGATGACAAAAAGACATACTTTATCCATATAATAAATCCCCTTTTTATTCCTAAAATAAATTATTTAAACATCTCCTTTTTGGACAAAAGCTGTCAAAGTCTTGAACAGGATTTTCATATCCAGAAAAAAGGAGAATTCTTTACCGTATTTCAAATCTAATTCTTTGCGTTCTTTAGCGGATAATTTTCCGGCATCCCCCCGCTTTTCTACCTGCCACAAACCGGTCAGCCCGGCAGGCGCCATGAAGCGTTCGATACTTTCATCGTTTGTCAGGCGTTCGGCTTCATAGAGTGGAAGAGGACGGTTACCCACCACAGACATATCGCCTTTCAATATGTTGACCAGTTGAGGTAGCTCATCCAGGCTGTATTTTCGTAAAACGCGTCCTACTTTGGTGACTCGCGGGTCTTTTTCTATTTTTATGAAAGGACTTTCATCCAGTGCGTTTTGTTTGGAAATGAACTCTTCTTCCGGAATGATGAAGTCATCGGAAACCAGCATTCCGCCATTATCTATAACACCGTCATCTCCAAATATCAGCCCTTCTAATTCTTCCATCGAGAAATCTTCGGTAATCTCCGGAATACCTTCCGGCAGGTATTGGTTCTGACCGGAAAGGTCTTTCAGTTTTTTTATCGGCGTCCGTATACATGGAACGGAACTTCAGGAAATTAAAAATGGTATAATTCGTTCCTACCCTTTTGGATTTGTAAATAACAGGTCCTTTGCTCTCCAGACGTATGGCTATGGCAGTCAGCAGAAAGACTGGTGACAGAAAAACTAATGCTGTACCGGAGAAAAGAATATCGAAGCAGCGCTTCCATTGGGGAAGGATAAAATGCCTGACGTCTTTTTTCTTCCGGTTATGTGCATATAGCAGTTCCTGCCGTTTATTGATGATGTCTATTTTCTGCCTTAACTGGGCGGTGGTGATGTGCAAACTGACGGTA
>ENA-OPYU01000081-OPYU01000081.1-human-gut-metagenome-genome-assembly--contig:-NODE-81-length-33733-cov-5.681515_pt1 | contig 33733 bp, 27 predicted proteins | sample MGYA00242637_ERZ504482 | MGnify/ENA primary metagenome ERZ504482 (study PRJEB26092, sample SAMD00036237) | human gut metagenome | host: Homo sapiens | study: EMG produced TPA metagenomics assembly of... | reverse complement strand
ACCTGCTGGCCGCCATGCTTGATAACCACATCCAGCAGGGCAATCAGCTCGGTATTGACGTTAAGCGCATCACCTGGAAGCGCGTCGTCGACATGAACGACCGTCAGCTGCGCCATGTTATCGATGGCATTGGTGGTAAGGCCCAGGGCGTGCCGCGCGAGGACGGCTTCGACATCACCGTCGCCTCCGAGGTCATGGCAATCCTGTGCCTGTCTACGAGCATCAACGACCTCAAGGAACGCTTGGGTGAGATTGTCGTCGGCTATAGCTTTGCCGGCGAGCCCGTCCGTGCCCGCGACCTCAAGGCCCAGGGTGCCATGGCCGCGTTGCTTAAGGACGCGCTTAAGCCCAACCTGGTGCAAACGCTCGAGGGCACGCCCGCGTTTGTCCACGGCGGTCCCTTCGCCAACATTGCCCACGGCTGCAACTCTATTATGGCCACGCGTATGGCGATGCGCTTTGGCGATGTTGCCATTACCGAGGCCGGCTTCGGTGCCGATCTGGGTGCCGAGAAGTTCCTCGACATCAAGTGCCGCATGACGGGCGTTCGCCCCAGCGCCGTCGTGGTCGTCGCGACCGCTCGTGCGCTTAAGTACAACGGTGGCGTCGCCAAGGCCGACCTCAACGAGGAGAACCTCGAGGCACTCAAGGCTGGCATGCCCAACTTGCTGCGTCATGTCGACAACATCCAGAACGTTTATGGTCTGCCCTGCGTGGTCGCCATCAACCGCTTCCCGACGGACACCGAGGCCGAGCTTGCACTCATCGAGTCCGAGTGCCAGAAGCTCGGCGTCAACGTTAAGCTTTCCGAGGTCTGGGCCAAGGGCGGCGAGGGCGCGCTCGAGCTGGCCGATGAGGTCATGCGTCTGATTGAGCAGCCGAGCGAGCTCAAGTTTGCCTATGAGGACGGCGCTGATGTCGCTGATGCCCTCGAGGCCGTTGCCACCAAGGTCTACCGCGCCGACGGCGTTGACTTTACGCCGGCCGCCAAGCGCCAGCTCGCCGAGCTGCGCGAGAACGGCTTTGGCAACCTGCCGGTGTGCGTCGCCAAGACGCAGTACAGCTTTAGCGACAACGCCAAGGCCCTGGGCGCTCCCGAGAACTTCCGCATCACCGTGCGTGAGCTCAAGGTTTCCGCCGGTGCCCACTTTGTGGTCGCGCTGACCGGCAGCGTTCTGACCATGCCGGGTCTGCCCAAGGTGCCCGCGGCCGAGAACATCGACGTCGACAACGACGGCATCATCACCGGCCTGTTCTAAGTCTGCTGTCCATAGCTGCTTGTCCGCCCCGCCGTGCCCACAAGGCCCGGCGGGGCTTTTTGATCCTTAGGCCCGCGCATGTCTTGTAGATACCGACGGACTCTGCCCATCATAGGCTTTTGCGCGGGTAGAATGCATGGATAACTTGAGGCTCACGCGCGACGGAAAGGAATCGTTGCATGGATCAGGACAAGACAACCGTGATGGGCGGCTACGGTTCCGCGCAGGCTGGCGATAGCGCCGATGCGACCCGCGTTGTTCCCAACCCCGGTTATGCCGACCCCGCCGCGACGCAGCCTTCTGCCGAGCCCACCCGGGTTATGGGCTATGGCGACACGGCGCAGGATTCTTACGCTGCATCTTCGCAAGGCCCCTATGGCAACGCAGCTCCGGATCCGTTTGATTACACGCCGCAGGATTCTTATGCTGCCTCGACGCCGAATCCCTATGACAACCTGCCGCAGAATCCCATTCCGCAGCCTCAGCAGACGACGTATATGCCTCGCACGGCGCAGCCTCGCTACGAGTCGCGCGAGCCGTATCGCGAGTACCCCAAGTCGATTCCGCAATATAGCGAAGACGAGGAGAAGAGGCCGTCGCGTTCGTCGAGCGTGATCAAGAAGATCCTCATCGTGCTGGCGATTTTCTTTGCGCTGTCGGTTGTGTTTGCCATCGTGTCGGGCATGCTCAACAAGCGGGGGAGCTCAACGGCCGATACCGCTGCCGAGCAAACCGAGTCCGCCTCGTCTAGCACCGTCGATCTGAGCGATATCCCGGGACAGTATTGGTCCAACGCCAAGAAGCTTCTCAAGTCGCGCGGCGCCGATCTTTCGAATGCCGTGGTCCTGACTGATGATGGCTCAACGCCCGTCGTCGATGCCAACTGGGTCGTTACTTCTGCCTACTATAACGACAGCGGCAACCTCGAAATTCAGCTCACGCACAAGGACGGCTCGTCGGGCAACGCGTCCGGCGACCAGGGCGGCGCGGACAGCTCGAGCTCCAATACGCTGGAGGACTTGAGCAACAAGGCGCAGGAGTTGGGAGACAAGGCGCAAGAGCTGGGCGATACGGCACAAAATCTGGGCGATACCGCGCAGAACTTGGGCGACATGGCGACGGGTGCCTGGAACGCCTTACAAAACGGCATCTCGGGCGCGCAGGGAAACTAGCTGTTAAGTGGGCTACAGCTGCTCGGCCGGACGGTCGGGCGAGCTAAAGCCCGAGTCAAACGTAACGACGCATGAGGCATCGGGCCGGCGCTCGTGCACGATGCACGTGACGAGCTCCAGCAGCTCCTCGTCGGATATGTCAAAGCCGTCGGGACGCACCAGGTCAAACGAAACGAACCCGTCGTGCTCGTGCAGGTCGTGGATGGAGAGCGCAGGATCGATCTGCATGACGCCGCGCTTGACCCAGCCGCGCAGGTCGTCGCCGGTGGTGGCGATGGGGTCGCAGTGCAGTGTGATGCCGATGCCCATCTGACGCTTGATGTCGTGCTCGATGGTGTCCAGAATCTCGTGGTGCTCAAAGGCATCGCCCTCGCCGGGCATTTCCACGTGGGCGCTGGCGAACTGACGGCCGGGGCCGTAGTCGTGCACCATCAGGTCGTGTGTGCCCAGGACCTGCGGATAGGACATGATCTTGTCGCGGATTGCCTGGACGAGCTTGGGGTCGGGCGCTTGCCCCAACAGCGGGCTGATGGCGTCGCGCACCAGGCCCATTCCGCTGATGCAGATGAAGATGCCCACGCCCAGGCCCGCCCAGCCATCGAGGTCAAAGCCTGTCGCTTGCGAAATAAGCGCCGCCACCAAGACCGAGCCCGAGGTGATGACGTCGTTTTTGGAGTCCTGCGCCGTGGCGATGAGCGTCTCCGAGTCGATACGATCGCCCAGCGTGCGGTTGAACGCTGCCATCCAGATCTTAACGAGCATGGACGTACCCAGTGCCGCAAGGGAAATAAACGTGTAAGCGGTGGGCGAGGGCTTGATGATCTTGGTGACCGACTCGAGAATCAGGTTGATGCCGACGGCACAAACCAGGACGGCGACAAACAGACCAGCCAGGTACTCGTAGCGGCCGTGGCCGTAAGGGTGGCCCTCGTCTGCCGGGCGGCTGGCAAGGCGGAACCCGAGCAGGCTCACGATGTTGCTTGAGGCATCGGAGAGGTTGTTGAAAGCGTCGGCGATGAGGGAGACGGAACCGGCGAGCAGGCCCGCGATGCCCTTGGCCAGGCACAGGGTGATGTTGAGGCCAATGCAGATGAGGCTTGCGGCAAAACCCGCGTTGGTGCGGCAAGATGCATCGACCGGCTCGTCCTCGCTGCCGGGAACAAGCGTATGTACCAGCCGATTTACAAATAGCATAGCGGTCGTCCTCACAATCATGTTTAAGGGGATAGTGTAGCTCGCGCGGGGGCGCCGTGCACCGATGCTCAGAAAATGCAGCAATAGTCTGCCGGTGCTAACGAGCGAGCCTTCTCGTCTGCCTGGGTGGTCCATTTTGGGCCACATGGGTATGGGCATGTGCCTGTTTGATCGACATACTTAATGCCGACAGCCCCTGTGCAAAGGAGGACGTTTCCATGGACGAGATGTTTGCCATTAAATGTCAAAACTGCGGCGGCCCTATGTACACACACCAAGCTAAGCGCAGCTTTGAGTGCGCTTATTGCGGTGCGGTCATTCCGTGGCAGGCGGACGCCGGAGAGCCCAAGAGCGCTTTGGGCATTCGCCATACGCCGTTGACGGTGGTGGATGGACTGCTCAAGCTCACGCATGTGTCGCAACTCGAGCGCCCGGAGGACCCGGACTGGTATTTCTTCAATTCGCACTGGCGCAATCAGTCGGTCCTGGAACATCTGCTGTGGGAGGATCGCGGCACGGCACAAGAGTTCCAAGAGGCTACGCATGTGAGCATTCCTTGCCCCTTCTGCGGAGCGTCCTTTGAGGGCGAGTCAACGCAGCGTGTGTTTGAGTGCCCGTCCTGCGGCAACAAGATCGGCATTGCCGACCTGCTCAAGCCCGGTACCTTCTGCAAGCGTCTGACCATGGGCGTGGGTGCAGAGTATGTGCCGGAGCAGGGCATTCCCTGCGAAATCTCGCCGCAGCAGGCACGTGCCAACGCACTGCAGCTGGTGCGCCAGTACCCCGACGCCTTTGCCGGGCACGACGTGGAAGATGCGATCAAAAACGACATGATGCTCTTCTATTTCCCCATGGCGCTGGCGGACCTGCGCATGATGGCGTTCTTCCCGGTCAAGGGCCTGAGCAAGGAGACCCTGGTGTACTACGAGGTGCTCGACTGGGCGTATCCCAGGGCAAACTACCTGGACGTTCGCCTCCTGGGCATTTTGGAGCCGTGGGACTTTGCCAAGGTCGGTCCGTTCGATCCCGCCATGCAGGAAGGCGACTTTCGCGTCGTCTCCGTCGATGCGTCTACCAAGGACCAGGTGGTCATTGATAAGCTGGCGCTCGACGTTGCGGGCAACGACGCCGAGGCTGTACTGGGGCTCAATAAAAAGAGCATCCGCACCTGGGCGCGCAAGGCCCGCAAGCACAAGGACGGCCTAGTTATGGTGCCGGTGTACTTTGTCGACCGTCCGGCAACGGATAGCCGCGACGGCGAGCAGGTGCGCATCGCCGTAAACGGCCAGACGGGCCGCGCGGCCGCGGTGGTGTTTAGCGACAAGCGCGAGACGCATATTGTGGCGCCGCTCAGCCCGAGTCTGCATCTGTCCGGTGAGAGCACCGTGCACGCCACGCCCGTCGAGGTCAAATACGTTAAATCGCCGTTCCTGTACCAGATCGTGCGCCGTGGAGGCGGCGAGCAACCGCGCCAGGTTGCAGCCGCCGTCGAGGGTTCCTACCGAGAGGAGAAGCCCAAACGTCGCGGCCTGCTGGGTGCGCTATTTGGGAAGTAGGGGAGCGGTGCCGGTTGGCACCGTAACGTGATGGCCGGGGGTATGGGGCGGCTCTCAGGAGTGCGGGCTGCCGTCTGATTGTTTGAGGGTGCCAGATGTAAATAAACAGTGGAGCGGCTGCAAAAGAGCTGCCTCACTGGGTAAAATCAGGTTGTGCCGCGGAACCCGCTCCTCAGCGCTTAAACTTCGGAGACGCGGGCAACGCAGGTATTATCGTCTAGGGCCGGCTGCAACCGGCCCTTTTCTATGACTCCCTTCGCTATCCGTTACTGCTTATATTCCCGCCAGATCGCGTAGAGGTTCCGGGCAATGCCGGTCGCGTACATCGAGAGGCGCAGGATTTCAAGAAACAAGTTCATAGGCTTCACCCCAATCGGAGATCGGAGCGTTGCCCGCAGGCGGATTCCGCGGCAGACAAGATTTTACCCTATACGCCGCAGCGGGGGATATCTGACCCCAGTGTTAGAGTGGTGTCCATTTGCATGGATGACCGGGCATGATCGCGACATGTCCTGGAGTTGAAATGCCGCTGGGGATACGAGGGGGAGCCGGGGTCGGATGTTGGGGCTCAACGAAGCAAGTGGCGCTTCTGTCTTTTTGGGATCGGGGATGCGAATCAGCCTGCAGCAATGGGCCCAGCTCGATTCGGGGCGCAGTGAGTCCCGAATCGAGCGTTCCTGGCTGCCATGCATGTCAGGTGATGAAAGCCCACAGCGGCATCGCCTTACACGGCAACGGGGGCCTCTTTGGGGCGTCCCACCCTTGGTGCATCGGCGAGTCGTGCCTCGATGGAGGCTTTGGACATCATGTGCTTGGTGCCATCCTTCCATGAATCCAGCAGTCCTGCATTTAGCAGTTGTGACACCCGTGCTGAGCTAACACCGAGCATACGCGCGGCATCCACTGCGGTGACGGCGGGAATGTCGCCGAGTTCGCGGTTGACGGCTACAGCGATAATCTTGCCGCCGTGTCGCGGCTCATGTCCGAAGTCTGGCACGGGAAGTTCAATGCCGTCCGAATCAAAGAACTCGAATTCCCATACGTAAACCAGGTAAGACCTCCTCTAATGGCGAATAATACGAGGCGTGCTCCTAGAATATTCCGGTCGCATCGATGCAGCTGAGCATACCTATCTTAAAGCCTCGCGCGGACACGAATTGCTGTGCTGTCTGACATCATCGCATGGGGCCTTGCGGTGGTTAAAATGTGACCATAGAGGCAGTTTTAGCGAACCCCGCGGGAGTGACGCGTATGGACAACAACACGCTGCTGTTCCAGGACAAAGGTTCGGGTAGGTTTAAAGACGTCAAGATCTACCTTAACCGCATCGAGGTGCTCAAGAAGGGCACTTTTGGTGGCAAGCACACCGAGATTGTTTATCTTAAGGACATTACGGGGGTCAGCAGGATCAAGGGCCGCGACGTTTTCCTACGTAACAGGCTGTTGACTGCCTGTGTCTTTAGTCTGAGCAGCCGCTCCCAAGCTCAGGAGTTCGTGAATGCGCTGAACATGGTGATGTAGCCGATAACGGTGTTCGGGCTAAGGTAAAAATCGGGGCGCAGAACGGTATTCTGCGCCCCCCCAAATTGAGTCGATGTGTCTAAAAGGCGGGCTTGCCTATTCGCTGTCGTCCCCAACGTTTTCGCGGTCATTGGCAAGCATCGCCGCGCCGGCGACCGTTGTCGCCACGGCGGCGGCAGCGAGCCCGGCGGCAACGCCAGAGCCGTCGCCCGTGTCGGCGAGTTTTCCGGTCGAGCCCTTGCTCTTGTTGCCGCCGCCGTTCTTGTCGGCGCCGTCTGCGTTGGAACCCGTGCCGCTACCGGTGCCGCCTGCACTGCCCGAGGCCGCTACGGTAAAGCTTGCGGCTCCATCGCTGGCGAGCGTGTAGTTTTGCGCCGCGTCGCCCAACAGACCTTTCGCACGCACCCAATACGTCCCCGCGGCAAATGCCTCGCCCTCGGCCATTGCCGTGCCCGGAGCGCCGTCCGCGTCGTGCACAAACTCGAGCTGGGCGGTGCAGGCGTCGGTTTCGAGCTTGCCCTCGAGTGATGCCGCAATCTTGGCGCGCACGTCTTCGCCGGCCTTAAGGCCTTCGAGTCCCTCAAAATGGGGCGTCAGCGCGAGCGGATCGATATCGATGGGCACAGAGCCCTGCAGCCCCGTAACGGTCTCGTTGCCCAGGGCGTCGACATCCACGTATTCAATGGCAAACGCATGGCCCGAAGCTGTCGCGTTGAGCGCGTTGCTGCTGTCGGCAAGGCGGAAATGACCCTCGCCAACGGTCTTGCCATCCTGGAATGAGGCATCGCTCAGCGAGTCGCCGTACGTCATGCGCATGCGGGTCGGGAGATAGTACGGGAGATAGTACGAAGCCGTCTGCTTGTGCTCCGTATCGTAATTGCGCTGATAGATGCTCCGGGCCAGCGCCGCATCAACAAAGTCGGATGCGATGATGCCAATGTGCTTGAGGTAATCTGACTTTGTATCCTCGATGCCGCTGGGATTGATGTACGGGCTCTTATACAGATGCTCGTTGACTACTCGTGCCGAGGTAAAAGGATTGCCTCCGTGCGACAAGCCCGTGCAGCTGGTGTAGTTGATAGACCAGCAACGCTCCAGGACTTTCTCCTTGGCCCCGTTATCGTCCTCGACATCTACCTCGTTGCGCGTGCGCCCGGACGTTTCCTTCAGCGCATTATCGACCCAGCTGAGCTTGTCGGTTCCCGTGAGTTTGTACTTGTCCTGGGCGTATACCTTGGTGCAATAGGGCTCTTTATCGGCTGTTTCCCCCGCGGCTTCAAAGCCCCGCGCGTCTTGGACGAGACACATAGTGGCGCTGTCGGAGTGAGCCTTGATCTTGTCATCCCATTCGGTAAGGTCGAGGCCCCACGTGTGGCCGCTTACACTGTTGCCGGCGAGCCTAAATCGACGCAGCAGAACGATCTTTCCGCGCACCTCGTGTAGCGTGGGGATTCGGCTCGACGTATAGAACAGTTTGGGGTTGTCGTCCAAAACCTTGGCGAAAGCCGTCGTAACACTTTCGTCGGTAGCCTCGTCGTTGCCTCGTGATACAAGCATGATGAGCGCTTCTGTCGGGTTTTCGTTCAAAAACGTTTTGAAGTAGCCTATGACATCGGAAAGATGCATAAAGTACGCGTCTTTTTTGAGCAGGTAGTAATCCCCGTGGTCGATACCGGGGTTGTCGCCCTTTCCGAGCCGGATATCAAAATAGCGAATGCCTTCGAGCAACTGCGTGGGAATGTAATCCTGCTGGCATTTTACTTGCGAGGATTGGGGCTCGGTGTCGTTGTCCACACTGCAAGTGCTCGAATCGTGCGTGCCCGGGATGCTCAGCTCGTCGAGGAACTTATTGTCGTCGACGTATTTCATCCAACATGGCCCATCGACGTAGCTGCTGTACGTGATCCAGTCGAGGCTGCTAACCGTGGCATCGTTCTTTTTCATGTCGTAACCGATAAGTTCGAGCTCCCACGGAATGCTCTTACTCTTATGGCAGATCTTATTGTTGTCCTGGTCTTCGCCGTTCGATTCTATTGCCAGGTACTTAATGTCTTTTTTCTCGGTTTCTTTCTCGACCGTGCGGTCTCGGATGATATAGGTTCCGTTTGATTGACGCTCGAACGCAAAAGAGCGGCTGGGCTTGCCGTCATGCTCGCCACTCCATACGTGGATGACCTTTCCGTCTTTGTCCGAGTCGCCATCGACCGACCAAATGCTGTAGCCCGTCTTTTTATGCTCTTCGAAATTGAGCAAGGTGCGGATAGCATACCAGTTTGTATCGTCATTCTTGGTCGTTACGTTCTCAAGGATGAGCTTGCTGGACGTGCCGTCATTAAACAGATGGCAGACGTTGCCGATGACGTTGCCGTCTTCGTTAACGCTTGCGGTACGAAAATAGCCCGCGGGGCGAAGGCGAATGACGAAATTGTTGAGGCTGACTGCTGGCCCGGCCGTGCCGTCCGCAAAGGCTGCCCGCGGGCTAATGCCCAGCATGGCGGTTTCGGGCAGGCTTGCAAGTGGCGACAACGCCGCGAGTCCAAGGCCCAACGTAAATGCTCGGCGGCTGATGGCGTGATGTTCGGTCATAACTTCTCCATTCGCAGAGTGCGGTTATGCGATAGTTTTGGTCACTATACTGCTCAGATGTTTAAAGATGCTGGTTTAATTGTCTGCGCGGCACAATAAATCGGCGGGCGGACGTGTTGGGGCGTTTGTCGTTTTCGTACTGTTGCCACATTTGGGGCGGTTCCGACGTCCGGCATCCTCGCGTTCGTCGGCTACAGGCATAAGAAAGGGAGGGTCGGTTTACCGGCCCTCCCTGGGTACGAAGCGCTGGGGTACCGTCGCTTGTTTGCACTGCGACCGTGTTTTCCGTTGCGCTCGCCAATCGCTTAGCGCTTGATCTCGATATCGTCGAGCTTGACGTCCATGGCCTCGGTCTTGGCCTCGGCGATGTCGTCGGCAAATTCCAGAGACTTCATCATGGTCTCGACGGCGTCCTTGTGTTCCTCGACGTTGTCGATGCGCACGTACACGCTGCCGCCGTCAACGTCGGTGAAGTACTCGGTCGTCACGCCGCCCGAGTGCGTAAAGTAGGCGCTGCGCCAGGTCTTGCCGTTGTACTTAACGGGATCGCTCTCGGTCCATCCGGAGTTGGCCTTCCACTTTGCCTCGTAGTCGAACAGTTCATCGGCGTTCTTGTCAGGATCGAAGACGGGGATGAAGCGGTCGCTGGCATGCTCGCTCTCGGTGAACTTAAACTGGGCCCTGTCGGCGGTGTCGCCTGCGACGTCGGTGATCTCGACGCCCTCGGGGACCTCGACCTTAAACCAAATGAAGTCGGTCCTCATATCCACGGCTGGCTTTTCTGCGCCGCCGCCACCGCCACCGCCACTGCCGGTAGCGCCGCCGCTGCCGCCGCCACCGCAGCCCACCAGGGCAACTGCGGCAAAGAGGCTTATGCAGAGGGTGAGAATCGCAAAGGCCTTCTTTTTCATGGTCGTGTCCTCCTCGATCTGTAACCGCCCACGGATTACCTGCCTTTACTGTACGCGTGGACGGCTCGCTAGGGTGGGCCATGTGTCCCATTCTGGGGGCTGGAATTGCGCCGACAAGTGGCAATATGTGCGGTCGCAAAAGAGGGGAGGGCCGATGCTGTCGGCCCTCCCCGGGGTGAGGTGCCCGTTGATTTAATGGGGCGCGCGTGCGTGGGCGTTGCCCCAACAGGTTCCTTGTTTATAGATATGCCTCAGTTTTTGACGTCCGGAAGTCTCGAAAGGTGGGCCATGTGTCCCATGTTTGCGGTGCCGACGCCTATCGTTCGTCATAGAAATCCGCGATGGCCAGGTGCGCTGACGCTCATGTACTTATGGGCTAGACTTAGCACCATTATGTGATTGATGCGGTCGGTCGGCGGTTGCCACCCGACCGATGTATATGACTTGAAGGTGCGTGCGTATGAGCCAAGAGATGATGGATAAAACCTGTCGAGAGTTTGCCCAAGCGCTGGCTGCTCGCGAGCCGGTTCCCGGTGGCGGTAGTGCGAGCGCCTTTGTGGGCGCACTGGGCGCCTCGCTTTGCGGGATGGTCGCCCGCTACGGTGCGACCAATCCCGCGCTTGCTGATCGTGCGGATGACCTGGCGCGCGCGTTTGCTCAGGCTGATGAGCTGTCCCAGGAGCTTGTCGAGTTGGTTGCCGAGGACGTTCGTGCCTACGGGCAGGTGTCCGCGGCGTACGGTATTCCGCGTGACGATCCGGCTCGAGCGACCGCGATTCAGGATGCGCTGCATGTGGCCGCTATGCCGCCGTATCGCATTATGGATACCTGCGGGCGTGCGCTGGCGCTGCTCGAGGACATGGCGGACAAGGGCTCCCGACAGCTGCTGTCCGACGTGGCGTGCGGCGCCGTATTCTGCCGCGCCGCCATGCAAGGCGCGAGTTTGACGCTCTTTGCGAACACCACGTCTATGAAGGATCGCGCTCGTGCTAAGGAGCTCGAGACGGCGTGTGATGAGTTGCTCGACACATGGTTGCCGCGCGCCGATGCGCTGGCGCGCCGCGCCTCCGACGCTGCAAGGAAGAGAGGATAGCCATGGCTGAACTGCTGAAAGGTGCTCCCGTTGCTCGCGCTTTGACTGAGGAACTTGCTGCTCGCTGCGCAGCCCTGCGCGAGCGGGGCGTTGTTCCGACGTTGGCTATCGTGCGTGTAGGTGAACGCGAGGACGACCTGTCCTACGAGCGCGGTGCCCTCAAGCGCTGCGAGAAGGTTGGCATTGAGGCTCGCCGCGTTTTGCTTCCTGCCGATGTTTCGCAGGACGAGCTGTTGACGGCCGTCGAGGACATCAATACCGATTCGGCTGTTCATGGCTGTCTGATGTTCCGCCCGCTGCCCGCCGGCCTTGACGAGAACGCCGTCGCTGCAGCGCTCGATCCCGCCAAGGACGTTGACTCCATGACGCCGGCTTCACTGCTCACCACGCTTTCGGGGCGCGGCGAGGGTTTTGCCCCCTGCACAGCCGAAGCCGTGCTTGCTTTGCTGGATCATTACGGCGTTGAGCTGGATGGGGCCAAGGTTGCTGTGGTCGGACGCTCACTGGTAATTGGCCGCCCCGTTGCCGCCATGCTTACGGCGCGCAACGCAACCGTGACGACGTGCCATACGCATACGCGCGATCTTGCCGCCGAGTGCTGTGCTGCCGACATTGTGGTTGCCGCCGTTGGACGCGCGCGCACGATTGGCGCAGATGCGGTCTGCGAGGACCAGGCGATTATCGATGTTGGCATTAATTGGGACGAAGCCGCTGGCAAGCTGGTCGGCGACGTCGATTTTGATGCCGCGGAGCCGGTTGTTGGCGCAATCACCCCCGTGCCGGGTGGCGTGGGCGCCGTGACGACAGCAATTCTCGCCAAGCACGTGATCGAGGCGGCTGAGCGCGCGGTAAAATAGGCGTTTGGAGGCTGTTTAGGGGGTTGGTTAGATACCCCGTGGTCAAATAATGCCAAATATGAGTACTGTTGCCAAGTTAGTCACATATGTTTGAGATCATTTTGGTTCTTTAGCGATAAGTAATATCGTTAAAGAGCCAATTTTATTGGACGTATGGGGAATTACTAGACTCAGTTTTTGGACAGGTGAGGATTCCCGGCGCCCGGAACAGTGCAATTTGCTGCCACTAAATTTGTGACAGTACTCATATTTGGCCTTTTTTGACCACGGGGGCTGCCGAGGCCGTGGTTTCGCCCTTTCTGCGCCGAAGCGATACACTGTTGCCGTTTGATTTCTTCGCTCAAGGAGGATGCGCATGCCGTGCACAACGATTCTGGTCGGTAAAAACGCAAGCTACGACGGGTCGACCCTGGTCGCGCGTAACGAGGACTCGTCCAACGGGGTATTTGAGCCCAAGCGCATGCGCGTAGTGCATCCCGACGAGCAGCCGCGTGTCTACACGAGCGTCCTGAGCCACCTGACCGTTGAGCTGCCCGATAACCCCATGCGCTATACGAGCGTCCCCGATGTTGTCCCGGGCCACGGTATCTGGGCCGAGGCCGGTTTCAACGAGCTCAATGTTGGCATGTCCGCAACCGAGACGCTTACCACCAACGAGCGCGTCCGCGGCGCCGATCCGCTCGTGGACTACGTGCCCGCCAAGGGCAACGAGGGTGAGGACGGCTATGTGCCGGCGCAGCCCGGTGGCCTGGGCGAGGAGGACATGGTGACCCTGGTGCTGCCGTATGCCAAGTCCGCCCGCGACGGCGTGCGTATCTTGGGCGACCTGCTCGAGCGCTACGGCACTTACGAGAACAACGGCATCGCCTTTAGCGACGTGGACGAGATCTGGTGGCTCGAGACCATCGGCGGTCACCACTGGATCGCCAAGCGCGTGCCTGACGACGCCTATGTGACCATGCCCAACCAGCTGGGCATCGACAGCTTTGACCTGGATGACGCCGAGGGCGCCCAGGCCGACCATATGTGCTCCGCCGACCTGCGCGCCTGGATGGCCGAGTGGCATCTGGACCTGACGCTGGGCGTCGAGAGCGACGGCCCGGCTGCCGTCTTTAACCCGCGCGAGGCCTTTGGCTCGCACAGCGACAGCGACCATGTCTACAACACGCCGCGCGCCTGGTACATGCAGCGCTGCCTCAACCCCAGCGACGTGTGGGATGGCCCCGACGCCGACTACACGCCCGAGAGCGACGATATCCCCTGGAGCCGCGTGCCCGAGCGCAAGGTGACCATCGAGGACATCAAGTACGTGCTCTCGAGCCACTACCAGGGCACGGAGTACGACTGCTACGGCAGCAAGGGCACGCCCGCTACGCGTGGTGCCTATCGCCCCATCGGCATCAACCGCAACAGCCAGCTCGCCGTGTTGCAGCTGCGCCCCTATGCGCAGCCGGCGTATCGCGCCGTGCAGTGGATGGCCTTTGGCTCCAACTCGTTTAACGCGCTGGTCCCTCTGTACGCCAACGTCGAGACCATGCCCGAGTACTATGCCGACACGCAGGCTCGCGTGACGTCCGAAAACTTCTACTGGGCCAACCGCCTGATCGGCGCCCTGGCCGACGTCCGTTTCCATGAGTGCGGCCGCGCTGTGGAGGACTATCAGGAGAAGGTCGGTGGCATGGGCCACAAGCAGATCCATGACGTCGATGCTGCCGTAGCCGCTCTGCCCGAGGCCGAGGTACCTGCCGAGCTTGCACGCGCCAATGAGGCCTTTGCCGAGCGTGTTCGCGTGGAGACCGATGCTCTACTGGGCAAGGTGCTCTACACCACGAGCTGCGCCATGAAGAACTCTTTCGCGATGAACGACAACGTGAGGTAGGGATTTCCCGTCGATTGAATAGCGCTAAAACGCTTTGTCGCTTTCGCTCAATCTTGGGTACAAGAACGCCAATGCAGTTGTTTGTGATTGGAGACAACCATGGTTATGAAACTCGATCAGCTTGTTAACGGCGCCATTAACGTGGGCTTTGGCGCTGCCGCCGTTGCTGTCGAAGGCGGCAAGAAGGTTCTCGACGACCTTAATACCAAGGGCGAGCAGGTTCGCAAGGACGCCGGCGCTCCCGATATCGCCCGCAGTGTGTCCGACATGTTCGAGCAGGCCGGCGGTACCATCTCCGATCTGACCGAGCGTCTGGGCATGCAGGGCGAGACCGCGGCCCAGCGCGTGCTCGATGAGCTCATCCTTGCTCGCGTCCGCGTTATGACCGCGTCCGAGCGCACGGCCTTCCTGGCCCACGTGCGCGACATCGTCGATTCGGTCGAGGACAACGTGACCTCGGTGCCCGTCGAGTCCGTTGAGCCCGACAATGCGAAGGATACCGAAGAGGCCGAGTAGCAGCGCAGATGGCAGATTCCACCACCGATTACAACAAACTAGATCCCCCTGGGTGACGAGGCGGCGGTTGTCGATGAGGTTGATGCCGCCGTCTCGGGCGCTCGCAAAAAGCCGCGCGCTGTCGATATGGTCCCCGAGGAGCCCGACGCGATGGCGCCGGACGAGGAATATCAGCTCACACCGGCGGGTCGTCGCGAACGCATTGGGCAGATTGTTCGCTTGGTCAAAAAGTACCGTGTGTGGGATAACCTCACGCCGGTTCGCTTGCGCCGCCTGCTCGAGGAGCTCGGCCCCATGTTCGTCAAGATGGGGCAGATTCTGGCCAACCGGTCCGAGATTCTGCCGCAACGCTTTTGCGATGAGCTGCGCCGCTTGCGCTCCGACGTGGAGCCGGTGCCGTACGAGGTAGTGCTCCGCTGCTTGGAAGAGGAATACGGCCTGCGCCTGGGGGAAGATGTTCGATGCGATCGACCCCAATCCGCTTGGTAGCGCATCGCTCGCGCAGGTGCACCGCGCTCGTCTGGTGACGGGCGAGGACGTAGCCGTCAAGGTGCAGCGCCCCGGTGCGCAGCAGGTTATGGCGCAGGACATCGATATCATCCGCTCGGTGGTGCGCATTGTTTCCAAGTTCGTCAACACCGATCAATTCGTTGACCTGCACGGCGTAGTCGAGGAGTTGTGGACCTCGTTTCGCGAGGAGACCAACTTTTTGGCCGAGGCAAAAAACCTCAACGACTTCTACGAGTTCCATAAGAGCGTTCATGGCGTGACGTGCCCTAAATCCTATCTGGACCTGTGCACCGAGCACGTGGTGGTTATGGACTACGTCGACGGCATTTCGATCGCCGATCCCGAACGCTTGGTGGCCGAGGGCTATGACTTGGAAAAGATCGGTGCCGCGATTGTCGAGGACTACTCGACGCAGGTGCTCGATGACGGTTTTTTCCATGCCGACCCGCATGCGGGAAACATCATTCTCAAGGACGGCATCGTCTACTTTATCGACTTGGGCATGGTCGGACGCATGTCGAGTCACGATCGCGGTATCGTCAAGGATATGATTTTCGCCGTGGCCGAGGGTGACGTGCCCAAGCTCAAGGATTCGCTCATGCGCTTTGCCGTGACGCGCGGCGATTCGGCCGAGCTTGACCATTCGGCCTTTTTTGTCCGACTTGGACTTTATTGTTGCCGACTTTGCCGGGCTCGACCTTAAAGACCTGGATATCGGCGAGTTTTTGACCTCGCTGTTAAACCTCGCGCGCAAAAATGACGTTGAGCTGCCGAGCGTGGTGACGATGTTCGCCCGCGGCATGGTGACGCTCGAGGGCCTGTTGACCGAGTACATGCCCAACGTCAACATGATCCAGATCATCCAGACGCACATCAAAAACGAGAAGAGCACCTACGCCCGCATGCGCGAGATGAGCCGCGACTTTGCAGCGAGCAGTTATCGCGCGGCGAAGGGCTCGCTCGAGGCGGCCGAGTATCTGGGCTTGGCTTCGCGTATGCTCACGCGCGGCCAGCTTAAGGTGAACACGCAGATCATGAGCAGCGATAAGGCGCTGCGACAGCTGGGCGGAATTATCGACCGCATGTCGATGGCAATTGTGATTGCCGGCCTGTTTATCGGTTCGTCGGTGGTGTACTACGCGCGCATCGAGCCGGTTGTGTTTGGTATCCCAGTCATTGGCTTTATGGGCTACGTGAGCGCGCTGGTGCTGGCACTTATGCTGGGCCGCAATATCTGGCTCAACAGCCACGGCGGCAAGCACTAGAGTCTGCGACCGTCACCGCATTTTCCTATCGCAAACAATAGCTTTTACCATGGGCTTCGCCTGCGTGCGAGGCCCTTTTGCGTGATACCATTTTGACGGTAATAATCGATGGCCTAGATGGTGGTGCGGAGACGCACGAATGCGCGGTTTTCCTGCGCGTTTGGGAGAATCGGGGTGCAAGTCCCCGGCTGTACCAGTAACCGTAATTCCTCTTGGCTCGGGATGTTCGCGTCGCAGATCGGACGGCGCGCCTGAGCCGTTAAGGTTAAGTCGGATCGCCTCCCATCTTGCACGTTGCCGCGGCGTATGCCGCCGGTGTGCATAGGGCTCTGGAGGGAAGGAGGACCCCGATGGGGGAACTCGAGCGCAACATGCGCGATGACGTGGGGCAGCCTCAAGGCAACGCTCCAAGTACAGACAATGGGGGACAATTGGATATGTTTGAGGACGAGCGCGAGCGCGTCTCGCATCGCCGTGGCGCAATTGCGCGCGGCGTAGCCAAGCGCGGCCTGGTGGCATTCCTGGCCTTCGCGATGGCCTTTGGCACCACGCCGGCTCAGCTGTGGGCCGAGGGCGCCGAGGGCATTGCCGAGGCTGTGGCTCAGGCTGCGACGCCGGGCGAGGACGCAGCGCTTGCGGGCGGTACCGCTGAGCAGAGCGGCGCCGAGGTTTCGGATTCCGAGGGCGCGCCTGCAGCTAGTGCAGCCATAACAGAGGCAGCAACTGGCGACGAAGGCTCGGCGACGGGGGAGAGCCCTGCCACGAGCGAGCAGTCTTCGACGGCATCCGCTGGCCAAGCGGGATCTGCCGCCGCGGCTGCCGTTCAGACAGAGAACCCGACAGAAACCGGCGATGTCGCCAAGAAGCAGGTCGAGGTCTCGTTCTCGATTATCGGCACCGATGCTGACGGCAAGGCTCAGACCTGGGTGGCACCTACGCAGCTCAAGCTCGACGAGGGCGCGACGGCTGCGGATGCCTTCATTAAGCTGCAGGAGAAGACGGGCTTCAAGGCGAAGTACGAACCGAACACGGCATACGGTTTCTACCTCGAAAGCATCACATCCCCGAGTGATGGTCGCACGCTTGCCTACGATCCGACGACTTATGCCTTCTGGCAGCTGTTCGTCGACGGCGCGTCTTCCTCGGTTGGCGCGAGCAGCGTCAAGCTCACCCAGGGGCAGAAGATTGAGTTTGCCTATACGGCTGGTAGCTCGTCCCCTGTCGTTAAGGACCAGGTTGCCGCAAATGTGACCGTCATTGGTCGCGATGCCCAGGGCAAGACTCAGACTTGGGTCGATAATGCGCAGTATGTGGTGACGTCCGGTTCGAGCGCGCTTGATCTTACGAAGGTCGCACTCGAGGCGAACGACATTGACGCCGTTGCTGCGGGCTCCTTCATTCTGAGCCTTAAGTACAACGGTGTTGAGCTGGGTACGCCCCAAGATTATTCGACCTATTGGCAGCTGTTCATCAACGGCAAGTCGAGTGACTATACGGCGGACAATGTCACCATCCATGCCGGCGATACCGTCACGTGGTTCTACGGTGGCTGGGGCGACCAGTTGCCGTCCGATTCTGTCCATGCTTCTGTTCAGGTTCTCGGTAAGGACAAGGACGGCAAGCAGCAGGTTTGGGCTTCGACGGGTCAGACGAGTCTCAAGGCAGGCTCCACTGCCAAGGATCTCCTTGAGCAGGTCGGCCTTACTCTCGATGCTGGCGAATCGTCTTGGGGCTGGTTCCTCAACGGCATTTATTCGCCCTTCGATGGTAAGTCCTATTGTGGCTATGATGCTGCGACCAATAGCTATTGGCGCTTCTACGTAAATGGCAAGTTCGCCGACGTTGGCGCCGGTGCCTACAAGCTCCAGGAGGGTGACGCCGTCACCTTTATGTATGGTGCTGACGCCGATGCCCTCCCCGGTCAGGTGCTTGGATCCGCCGATGTTATCGGTCCCGATGTCAACGGGAACAATACGCGTTGGGGCACGGCAAGCAATGTTTCTCTGCCCGAAGGCTCCACGGCCCAGAACCTTATTGAGGCAGTTCTGAAGGCCAAGGGCGTTGCGTACAACGGCTCCCAGAGTGGTGAGTACTGGTTCCTGAATTCCATTACTTCGCCGTTCGATCACAAGCCGTATGGTTGGGATGCTGCGACCAATAAATATTGGCATCTGTATATCAACGGAGAGTCCTCCTTACTCTGCGCCAATCAGATTACGCTCAAGAGCGGCGATAAGGTCACGCTTGCCTACACCACCGATAATTCGCCCATGCCCGATCCCGACAAGATTGTCGTGGATCCGAGCGCGACGACTCCTGATTGGGATGCCGAGTGGGCCGGCTACGGCAACAGTGGCAACGGTTCGACCGTAACGGATGCCAAGACGCCTGCGCAGGCCGCCGGTCTTAAGTGGGCCTTCGATTGGAAGGCCGAGTCTGGTCAGCAGTATGCCAACTGCAGCGAGCCTGTCATTGCTAACGGCTTTGTGTACATCGCGACCGAGAACGAGCTCATTAAGATCGATTCGTCCACGGGCAAAAAGGTTGCCTCTGCGCCGCTTGCCTCCAAGGTGAGCTATACCTCTCGTCCGATCTATACCAATGGCCTTATCATCGTTCCGCTCAACGGCGGTGCGGTCCAGGCGATTACTGCAGACAAGCTGATCTGCAAGTGGCTGACGCCTGGTTTGACGGACTTGACGCAGAGCTCCTGCACCGTCGTTTCGGACGGCGAGTACGTCTATGTAGGCTCGGTCGATATTTCGTATGACGAGAATTACAACGCGACCTACGGCAACGGCTCCTTTGTGCGCATTAAGATTGCCACGGGCGAAGTTTCTTGGCAGAACATCGACCCTGCCGAGGGCTATTACTGGACTGGTGCGGCTTTGACGGATAAGTATGCCATCGTTCCTACGAGCGCAGGTACGCTTAAGTGCATTGATAAGGCAACGGGTGATGTCGTTTCGACCATGAAGCTCGGCGCCCTTGCGAACGCTGACTGCGTCGCCGATCCGTCCAATGGCTCGACCTTCTATCAGATGACGCACGACGGAAAGCTCCATGTGATTTCGCTTTCGGCGAAGGGCGTGCTGAGTGAACAGAAGACGGTTGATCTGGGCCTTACGAATAATCTGAGCGCCCCTGCGGTGTCTGGTGACAATCTGATTGTCGGCGGACAGACGGCTACTGGCTCTGCTCTGGTTCTCTATAACCTGAAGACGGGTAAGACCACGATGGTCGCTGCTGCCGACGGCAAGGCGCTGCCGGCTGGCCTCAACGGTATTGCTGCTACTCCGCTGGTGAGTGTTCAGGGCGGCAAGACCTATGTGTACTTCACCGTTAACAGCGCGGATAGCAAGGATTACGTCAACTACTCTGCTGGTGGTGGCGTGTATCGCTATACGCTCGGCGATGCAGAGGCGACGCAGATTTATGATGCGGCTGGCCATTACCAGTACTGTGACTCTCCGGTCATTGCCGATGCTTCTGGCAATCTCTACTACATTAATGATTCGGGCACGCTGTTTAAACTTGGAGCTGTCGAGTCTTGGACGGTTGCCTTTAACTCCAACGGCGGGTCTGCTTGCGACACTAAGTTTGTTGCTACGGCCGATGGCAAGCTGGTCAAGCCGGCCGATCCGACGCGCGATGGCTACACTTTCGGCGGTTGGTATACCGATGAGGCTTGCACGCAGGCGTATGACTTTAGCACGCCGGTGACGGCCGATCTGACGCTGTATGCCAAGTGGACCAAGAATGCCGTTAACCCTGGCGGTAATGGCGGCGCTGGTTCGAATGGCGGCGGCGGTTCTGGTACCGGTACTGGTTCCGGCACTGGCGCTGGCGCGGGTTCTGGCTCCGGCTCGAAGGGCGGCGCTATTGCCCCGGGCAAGAAGCCGGTGACCAAGACGACGGTGTCGACCAAGACCGAGACCAAGGACAACAAGTCCGACAAGAAGGACTCCGATAAGTCCGATAAGAAGGACGAGAAGAAGTCTGACAAGAAGTCTGACAAGAAGGACAGCAAGTCCGACAAGAAGTCCGACAAGAAGTCCGATTCCAAGTCCGATACGGGTGCTGCTTCCACGACCACTGCTAAGAAGTCCTCTAGTGCTTCCGAGCAGGAGACTGGCACCAACCCGCTCGCCATTGTTGGCGTTGCCGCCGGCGTCATCGGTCTCGCCATCGTCGGCGTGTTCGTGTTCACCAAACGTCGGTAGGTGAGGGCTGTGTCCAATAAATCCAAGGACGCTGACCCCAAGCAACCAGATTCCTCGTTCATTCAGTTCGACGATGCAAAGCAACAGGGCGCCGCTTCGGCGGCGTCCGCCTCTCGTCGCAAGGCGCTCCTTGGCGTTCTTGCTGCCGCGTGCACCATTCTGATCGTCGTCTCGCTGGGCTTCGTCCATCCTTCCGAGAGCGGCGCCTGGTCCATCGACTGGATCGTTCAGACCGTGACGGGGGAGAGCGTCGTCGCCAAGGACACCAAGGGGTTTGGCTCGACTACGACTTCGGGCGAGGCCAGTTCCAAGGATTCCAAATCTTCGAATGATGCAAAAGACGAGCCCAAGGGTTCGAACGACGCCAAGGACGATTCCGAGTCTTCAAACAAGGAATCGGACAAAAACTCGGATAGCAAGAAGTCCGAGGACCGGGGCGGCAAGAAGTCTGGCGATAAATCCGCTGCCCAAAATACGGGAGCCGGTGATACTTCCAATGCGTCTGGCGGTGCTTCTTCGGGCGGTGGCCAGTCGTCTGATGGAGCCTCATCCTCTAATGGTGGAAACGCCTCCTCGGGCAGCCAAAGCGGCTCACAGGAGTCCAACTACGTTACGGTGACGGTTTCGGTCACATCGAGCGCTGTGGGCAATCCTGTGTCCTCTGGTGGCACCTTTACCTTTAACGAAGGCGCTACCGTTTACGATGCCCTGTGCGCGCTAGGCCTTTCTGTCAACGCACACGGCTCGTCGTACGGCACGTATGTTTCCGCGATTGGTGGTTTGGCCGAGAAACAGTACGGCGGCACGAGCGGGTGGATGTACTCCGTCAACGGCACAACGCCCATGACGGCCTGTAGTAACTACGTTCTCTCAAACGGCGACAACGTAGTCTGGTATTACGTTACAGGCTAGAGGCCTCGACATAGCGCGTCAGACGGGCGGTTCGGACAAACATCCGGGCCGCCCGTTTTTAACGCGAATTGGACTGGGTCGCCGGGTCTCTCGGCAAACAAAAAACCGGTTGGAATGGGAATTCCAACCGGTTATACATTCAAGCAAATAGTGAATCGACTACGACCGTGCGCCCTCGAGGAAGAAGCGGCGGCTGAAGTAGTTGTACCAGGTGACGAGGAACGTGGCGATGGCCTTCATGGCCTGGTAGCCGATGCTCAAAAACGTGACGCCCACAAACATGTACAGGTCGTTGAGGCCCAGGCCGATCACCGACAGGATGGTGAAGATCGTGAACTCGCGCTTGCGGCTCATGCCCTCGCGGTGGTCGAACACGTACTTCATGCTGAGCCAGTAGTTGACCACGACGGACGTGATAAACGAAACCGTGGTGCTCATCAAAAAGTCGAGGTGGAACAGCTCGACGAGCGCAATGAGCATGCCCCAGTCGATGCCAAAGGAGATAAGACCCACGACAGCAAACTTGAGGAACTGCTTGGTATGAGGTTGTGCCAGCGCCTTGCGCACGTAATCACATCCAATGCGTTGATGAATCGAGCAGAGGATACTTTAGAGCTTTTACAAGGGAAACGTAAGGTCTTTGCCAAGAACTATATGAACTCGCCAAATTTTCCAAGAGCTAATCCGCAAACGTTGAAAATTTGCCCGTAAACGAGCGACACCCACGGACGATACTGCGCTGAGTGCGCGTCGTCCGTGGGCGCCGTAATGCTGCAGGGGTGTCGAGCTATTTGGTCTCGTCGCCCTCCAGGAAGATCTTTCGGGTCACAAAGTTGTAGACCATGACAAGCGCGGTGGCGCAGATCTTGGCGATATTGGCCTCGAGCCCCAGACCGGCGTTGAGCGCCAGCACGATGCCGTCGTTGAGCACCAAACCGATCACGGACAGCACGACAAAGATGATGAACTCGCGGCGGCGGCTCATGCCTTCCTTGTGCGCAAACACGTACTTCATGCTTGCGAGGTAGTTAAAGATGAGTGAGATGATAAAGCCGCTGGTGTTGGCGATTAGGATGTTGAGGCCCAGACCGTAGTGGAGCAGATTCATAATGCCAAAGTCGATAACCGTGGCAATGACACCGACGACGCCAAATTTCATGATCTGCGCAAGGAGCTTTTGCATGGTACCTGCCTTAGGGTGGCGCGGGGACGCCGTGGGGATGACAAACTCAGCAAGTTTAGCCAATCCCCGCGGGTGGGGCTAGACGCGCTCTTCGATAGCACCGTTTCTATATGCATCGAGCAGCTGGCGCAGATCCTGGATCTGGCTGCGAATCTTGGCGCCAGTATCGGTGTCGCTCACCATGCGGCGACGGTCTGCTTGGTCAAAACGGTTGGTCTCGCTTTCGATGTCCACGTTGCGCGTAAGTGCCTCGGCAACCGTCGTAAAGGCCCGGTGCGACTTGAGGCGGCAGCCGCGCGAGCTCGAGATGAGCGTATAGCCGGCGATGCCCGTCTTGGGATGGTAAGCGCGGCAGAAGCCGCCGTCGATGACCAACAGCTTGCCCTCGGCGCGGATGGGCTGCTCGCCCTTGGTGGTTTTAACGGGCGTGTGGCCGTTGATGATGTGGCCGGTCGGTGAACATGCCATGGGCGCGACGCCAAACTCGCGCATGATGTCGTCGCAGACCGAGGGCGACTTGGTAAGGGTAAAGTACGGGTCCATCGGCTCGACCCAGGTGCTCTTATCGGCGATATAGGCGCGCTCAAAGGTACGCACCAGGCGTCCGCTGGCGGGTGAATTGAAGCCAATCCACAGGTACCACATCCAGTCGAGGGCATCGCGGTCGCCCACGCGCCACGCGCGGCGGGCGATGTGGTCGCAAAAATCGAGATAATCGCGGCCAGCGTGCCAGGTGCCCAGGCAGTTCATGCTGCTAAAGGTGCCGTCTTCGTTGAGCGGAACGCAGCCGTGGAAGAGCAGGTTGCCGTTGGCGACCTTGTACATCGAGCCGTGGGAATAGAGGAAATCGATATGGCGATGCAGGTGATCGGCGGTGACAAACTCTGACACGAGCTTGTCGATGATGTGCTGCTCCTGAGACGTGAGCGTGTAGGGGTCCGCCGGGTCGACGGTGGGGAAGTCGTTGGTCGTGAGCGGCCATACGCTGGCGTCGGCGAGCGTGACCGTGCCGTTGTCGCGTTCGATCTTGTCGAGTAACAGGCGGTCGGTCATATCGAACTCGGGGTGGCGCTGGATAATCTGGCCCTCGAGCTTAAAGAGCAGCACGTTGATGGCCTTGATCAGCGGGGTGATGGACTCACCGGCGGTGTAGGTGGCATCGGCAAAGGCGACAAGCTCACGCAGCGAGATGCCGTAATCGTTCTCGAGGATCTCGTAATTGTCGTAGCGCAGGTTGTTGCGCAACACCGTGGCGATGCAGGCGGGCTCACCGGCCGCAGCGCCCATCCACAGCAGGTCGTGGTTGCCCCACTGGATGTCGAGTGAATGGTAGGTGAGCAGACGGTCCATAATCTTGGCCGCGCCGCCGCCGCGGTCGAAGATGTCGCCCACCAGGTGCAGGTGGTCGACGGCCAGGCGCTTGATGAGCGAGGCGAGCGACTCGATAAAGTCGTCGGCGCTGGCGGTCTCCAGGATGGACTCCACGATGCGCTCGTGATAGCGCACGCGATAGTTGTTCTCGTCCGGGTGCGTGTGCAACAACTCGTCGATGATGTAGGCGTAGTCGCGCGGGATGGCCTTACGCACCTTGGAGCGCGTGTAGCGGCTTGAAAGTGAGCGCGCGACCATGATGAGCTGGTCAAGCATCGTCTTGTACCAGGTTGGCGAGTCCTCGCGCCGGCTGCGGACCAGGTCGATCTTCTCGCGCGGGTAGTAGATGAGCGTACACAGCTCGCCCTTTTCGTCAAAGGAGAGCGTGTCGCCAAAGATCTCGTCGACATGTTCGCGCACGACGCCCGAGCAGTTGTTGAGGATGTGCATAAAGGCTTCGTACTCACCATGCACGTCGCTCATAAAATGCTCGGTGCCCTTGGGTAGGTTGAGGATTGCCGAGAGGTTGATAATTTCGGTAAATGCGGATTGTTCGGTGGGGAACTGTCTCGACAGCAGGCGCAGATACTTGAAGTCTTGCGGGTTGCGATCGAATGCGACCATGAAACACCTTCCGATATGGTTGGTAAAACTGATAAACAGCGTCAAACGTTTATCAGTATGCGCCGCTTTTGTTTCGATTTTGCGCCAGCGGCTGAATTGTCGGCTGAACGGTTTGGTAAATCGATTTAGTGAAGGTAGATGTGTTGGTCGGGTGGAGACGACAGAGGGTGTTTTCTCAGATATTTATGCGTCGGGTCGGTGGAGACGATGGTGGTAAAGATGTTCACTATTTTTGGTTCGATTTGGTAAATAGTGGACATATGTACCGCATGTAGGCTCACTGTGCGATAATTTGCGCAGCAATGAGTAAGGAGCCTCATATGAGTGATTTTGTCCTGACCTGTGAATCCGCCGCCGATCGAACCCGTGAGTTCTTTGCGTCGCGCAATATCCCTGTCGTGTGTTTTCATTACGAGATCGACGATGTTGTCTATACGGACGATCTGTATCAGTCGATTACGCCGGACGAGTTTTTTTGGCCCAGATTGCCGCGGGCGCCATGCCCAAGACGTCTCAGGTGAGCGTGGGTGAGTACGAGGAGTTTTGGGAGCCGTTTGTTGCCGAGGGTAAAGACGTGCTGCACCTGACGTTGTCGTCGGGTATTTCGGGCACGTATGGATCGGCCTGCGTCGCGGCGCAGATGCTTGCGGATCGCTATCCCGAGGGCGGCAAGGTGCGCGTCATCGATTCGCTGGCGGCGTCTTCGGGCTTTGGCCTGTTGCTGGAATATGCCGCCGATGTGCGCGATAGCGGGGCTTCACTCGACGAGACGGCTGCCTGGATCGAGGAGCACAAGCTCAACCTGCACCACTGGTTCTTCTCGACCGATCTGTCGAGCTACCTGCGCGGCGGTCGCATTTCGGCCGCGAGCGCGATCATCGGCACGGCGCTTAAGATTTGCCCGCTTATGACGGTCGATTGCGAAGGTAAGCTGTCGCCACGTGAGAAGATTCGCACTAAGAAGCGCGCGATTTCCGAGATGGCTAAGACCATGATGGCACACGTACAGGACGGTGCAGATTATTCGGGTAAGTGCATCATGTCGCAGTCAGCGTGCCGCGAGGATGCTGAGGCGGTCGCGGCGCTGATTGAGGAACAGGTTCCGCAGCTTAAAGGCAAGATTGAGATCAATGACATCGGTACTCTGATTGGCTCGCATACCGGACCTGGTACGGTGGCGCTCTTCTTTATGGGCGACAAGCGCGTGGATTAACGTTCGTGGGCTGGCTGACAGTTTTAACCGCTGCGCCTGTCCCTCCTGACATTCGATAACAGCAAGGCCCGTCCCGTTGTTTGTGGGGCGGGCCTTGCTGTTGCGGCTAGCGTTTCTTTCCGCGGAAGAAAAAGCCGTGCAGTGACGGCTTGAGGCCGCGGTTGGCGCGATGCTCCTCGACGCGCTCGTGGATCGAAGCGACGCGCTCGATGACTTCGTCGGGAATCGGCACATCGGGATTCATGTTCTCGACTTGGCTGACCTCGGCGGCGGCGACCTGGTCGATAATGGGCACGTCGTCGCGCGAGATGACAGGTGTGGCGTCTTCCTTCATCTTGCGATAACGCTGCATCATGTCGGTCTGTAGCTGCTGGGCCGAAGGCGGCGTCCAGATGATGGCGTTGGCGCCGGCGGCGATGGTCTCACGGATGCTCTCGGGCGTCTTGCCGCCCGGTGCGATGAGCGGCAAGTTGGGATAGTGCTCGCGCAGTTCACGCAGGACCTGGGGCGTGTTCTTGCCGGCCGCGATGTTGAGGATCTTGGCTCCGGCGCGCACTTTGGCATGCGCATCATCGTCGCAGCGAACGACCGTGGCGATGACGGGGATATCGGCGATGTTGGTGATGTGCTCGACCATCTCGGCGGTAGCGGGGGAGTTGACCACGCAGCCCGCCGCGCCCTGCATCTCGGAGACGGCTGCCATCTGTACGGAGCGCTTGCCGGTCGTAGTTCCGCCGCCCACGCCTACAAAGACCGGGCACTCGGCGACGGTCAACAGCGCCTGCGTAATGGCGGGCTGCGGCGTGAAGGGGTAGACGGCAAACACGGCGTCGGCATTGGAGTTGCGGATGACCGCCACGTCGGTGGTGTAGATGAGCGATTTGATGCGGCGGCCAAAGAGCGTAAAGCCGCTGGCCTCCTCGATCTCATCGGGCATACGGAGGGCTGCCTTGCGCAGACGCCCGTCGATGGGCAGCGGCTCCATGGGCAAAAGGCCGTTGGGAGTTACGGCCACCTGGGGCTCAGTAAATTCGTCTGCAAGCTCAACCTCGGAGAAGTCGACCGAGGCGACGATGTCCTCGTGAACCTCGGCGGGAACATCGATGGGGGCTTGGTCGTTAGTCGCGGCAGGCGTCTCGAAGGAGCTGGTGCCGACAAAGGCGTCGACGCGCTCGTTCAAATCGTTGAGAGTATCCATGGGGGCTCGATTCTATGCGATGGTGGCTGGCAGGGTGCCGACAGCGTTGTACTTGCTAAATCGTTTGACGAGTTGATTTTTCCCCGCCGCGCCATCCGTTAGACCGAAGGACCGGCGAACGTGAAGGAGCTGTGGTGGCGGGTATTGAGGTGCTATCTTGAATGTCCCGTTTAAAAGAGAGGTGACGCGGTATGGAATTCACAGCAATGTTGGGCTCGATTGGCCTGTGTGTGGGCGCAATCGTTGCCGCCGCGATCATCTACTTGGTGGTCACGGCCATTAAGGGCAAAAGAGCCGAGCGCAAGGAACGCGAGGCGCTTAAGCAGCACCGTGACCAGCAGGACAAGCGCGCACAGAGATAGTTTGTTGAGTTTTGAATCCGTGCGCTAGCTGCGTTTTCGGATCAGGGCGATGTAGAAGCCCTCAAAGTCGCGGCTGGGCGGAATGGTCAGCGTGCCGGGCATTCCGTTGGCGACGGACGAGACGTGGCCGGCGGCGATGGCCTCGGTGAGGGCGTTGCACTCGACGCGCGGCTCTTCGCCAGCTTCCTGAGCACGGCGCGTTTCACTTTCGCTCGGCGTGCCGTCGAGGGGGATAAGCTCGCAGTCCATGTGCTTGTCGAGGGCCTCTTGCAGGGCGTCCTCGTTTTCCTGCGGCAAGATCGAACAAGTCGAATAGACGAGCGTGCCGCCCGGTTTGAGGGCTCCCATGGCGCGGTCCAGAAGTGCTCGCTGCGAGCGGGCGCACTTGCCGAGCAACTGCTCGGTGAGGCCGCGCAGACTCTTCTCGTTGCCGCTGATGACGGTGCCCGTGCCGGTGCAGGGAGCGTCGAGCAGGATGCGGTCAAAGCGGAAGAACTCGTCGAGCTCGCGTGCGTCGATGCGCATGACGGGCACGTTTTTTGCGCCTTGGCGGTGGAGGTTGGCTTCGAGCTTCTCGGCGCGGGGATTGCTCATCTCGCAGGCCGTGAGGTGTGCCTGGCCCTGGGTGAGGGCGGCGATCTGCGTCGTCTTGCCACCGGGGGCCGCGCACATGTCCAGGATGTCCTCGCCGGCTTGAGCGCCCAGGACCAACGGTGGCATCATGGACGACAGGCTCTGCAAGTAGATCTTGCCGTCGCGGTAGATGTCGAGGTCCCACAGGTCGGAAACCTGGGCCTCGGGCAGGATGAAGGCGTCCGGGTACCAGGCGACGGGGTTGTGGGCGATGCCAGCGGCATCGAGCGCCGCAGCGATGTCCTCGGCGGTTGCCTTGAGCGTGTTGGCGCGCAGTGTGACCGGGCGTGTGACCGCGGCGCCGAAGCCCTCGATCATGAGCTCGGCATCGGCGGGCGCATAGGCGCCGGCGACCGTATCGACCATAAAGCACGGCAGGTCGGCGGCGGAGTGTTGGGCGGCAAGCTGGTCGGAAAGCTCGGTGGAGGCAAACTGCCTAAGCTTGAGCTCGGGCTTAACCTGCTTTTTCTGCTTACGACGACGCGGCTTGGACATCCGTCTTTCCTTCCCGTTCCAAATTGACTACTTTCCGGGCACGCCGCTGCTGGCGTGCTTTAGTACTGGCTCTCGTGCTTGCTAAAGAAGTCGAAGCGCGGGGGCAGCGGCTTCACGCGGTGCTCGCCGGGCTTCTCGCCCAGGCTCTCCACAAACTCATCCGTGGAGGCAAAGATGTTATCCCAGCTAAAGAAGGCGACCGGGTCAACGTCGAAGTACTCGCAGATGAGCTCGCAGCCGGCCGGCACGATGCCGTGCATGAGCACGGTCGCTACGCGCAGCTCGGTAAAGGCGTCGACGAGGGCCTGCGTCATGGCGGCGTTGGCCGGCTCGCCCTCGAGCTTGTTGGCGGCCTTGGAGGCATCGCTCCAGCGCTTGTTGGCGGCGCGCAGGTAGTCGTCGCACACAGCGAGCGCTCGGTGCGTCTCGAACTTGTACATGGCCTGCTCAAAGGCGAGGGCCGCCTGCTGGGCGGCTTCGACCACGGTGGCGGAGGCGGCACCGGCGGGGATGCAGCCGTTGCGATAGGGGCTCTCGTCGCCTTCCTTGAGGGCGACGCCGTAGAAGCAGCTGCGGGCCAGGCGGTTGAACACGCCGGTCAGCAGCGCGCTCTCCTTAAGGGGCCGGGATCGATGACGCGCTTGTCGTCGCAGGCGCGCACCTCGTTGCCGTCCTTGTCCTTGCCAGTCACGCGCGTGTCATATGCCTTGGGGCTAAAGCTCACCGGCTTCTCGGACAGGCCGAGCGACAGCCAATGCGCGCGCATCTGCTCGCAGGTGTAGTGGTTGAGCAGGTCATCTGCCGGCGGGGGAGGCGTCTGCGAGGACGAGCTGGCCTTTTTGCCCATGTAGAGCAGGTGGTAGCAGGCGCTGACGGTGCTCTGCGTAAGGTCCCAACCCAGGGCCTCCCACATGGCGGTCTGCGCGATGCAGTAGAAATAGATGTTGTCCTGACCGATGAACTGGTAAATCTGAGCGTCGTCAGAGCACCACCAGTCGCGCCAGTCGAGCGAGCTGTGCTGGTAGGTGGGCGCGGGCACCTGCGTGGAGTCGGCGGCGGGCTCGCCCATGAGGGCGGCATCCTGGGCGGCGACACCCTCGGTCACGCCGGCGGCCTTGGCATCGCGTGCAAGCACGGTGCGGGTGTAGCTGATGGGCGCCCACAGGCTCTCGGGCCAGCACCAGCAGGTGACGTCGTTCACGCCGTCGACCTCGGGCACCGGAACGCCCCAGTCGATGTTGCCGGTGATGCGGAAGGGCACGAGCGCCTTGCCGCTGCGGAAGCGCACGCCGCCGTTGGCGAGCACTGCGTGGGCATCGTCGCGCTCCTTCCAGCTGGGGAAGGTGACGGTAAAGCTGCTCTTGTTGCCCTCGGGCTCCAGCACGGTGTGTTCAGGAAGCTGATCCTCGACGGCATCGAAGGCCTCGCGGAACTTGTTCTGGATGTAGAGCTGGGCCGGTAGCAGCCACTCCTCCATAGTCTTGGAGACCACGGAGCGAACCTGCGGGTTCTGGGCGAGCTTGGCGGTATAGGTCTTCATAAAGTCGAGGTAGGCCGGCAGGTCAAAGTAGAGGTTGTCGACCGGGCGCAGCTCGGGCACCTCGCCGGTGAGCTGGCTCTTGGGCGCGATGAGCTCCTCGGGCTCAAACTGGTGGCCCAGATCGCACTCGTCGGCATAAGCCTTCTCGGACTTGCAGCCCTGGATGGGGCAGCGGCCGATCACCTGACGGCCGTTGAGGAACGTGCCGGCCTTGGCATCGTAGAACTGCAGCGTGGAGCGCTTGGAGATGGTGCCCTGCTCGTGCAGGCGCTTGATAATCTCGGCGGTCACCTCGTTGTGGATCTGGGCCGCCGGCTCAAGGCCCGAGCCACCGTAGATGTCGCAGCTGATGTTGTAGTTGTTGAGGGTCGCGGCCTGGCGGGAGTGATTGGACTCGACATACTCGCCGATGGACTTATCGTAGCCTTCGTTTTCCTTGAGCTTGCGGTAGCTCTCCATGATGGGCGAGCCGTAGCAGTCGGTGCCCGAGGTGAAGATGACGTTCTCGCGGCCCAGACGGTCGCGCAGGAAGCGGGCGAAGAAGTCGGCAGGGACAAAGACGCCGCCAACGTGGCCAAAGTGAAGGCCCTTGTTGCCGTAGGGCTCGCCGGCGGTAACGATGGCGCGGCGAGGCCAGCTGGGACGGTCGTTCATGGAGTATTTGGATGCCATGGGACTCCTTCGCATATGGTGGGAGCGCGGCCGGGCGCAAGGCCTGGCGACGCGGTGGTCAATTCGTGCATATCGTTCGACATTATCGCACATGCGGACGGGTACGTGGCAGGGGCGCTATCCTAAGATGCTATGAATGAGATTTCCAACATACATGCGTTTGAGGACGAGGATTTTCTGCACGCTTGCTTCGTGTGGGGGATGGTCGTAGCCGGCGTGTTTGCCGTGTGCCTGGTGCCGGTGTTTATGCTGCTGGGCGGGCCTGCGGATCTGGATGCGGCTGACGCGGGTGGCTGGATGGCTGCCGTGGGCTGGATAGTCGGCTTGGCTGCGATCTCAATGGCGTCGTTCGCCGTGCACGAGCTGGTGCACGGTGTGTTTTTTAAGCTGCTGGCGCCTGCGGGCGCGAAGGTGACCTTTGGGGCGAATCGCGAGACGGCGATGATCTATGCCTGCGCCGAGGGTGTTGTGTATTCGCGCCGGCGGTACATGGCGGTTTGCCTGGCGCCGACGGTTGTTGTGACGACAGCGTTTACCCTGGGGTTTGTGTTTTCGGGCTATCCACTGCTGTGCTACCTGGCGGCCGGCTTGCATTTGTCGGGCTGTGTGGGCGACTGGTATTACGTGCGGACCATTTTGCGCGACCGCCGCATTGTCGCCTGCGAAGATACGTCCTTTGGCGTGCGCTTTTTTGGGTGAGGAGATGTCGATGAAGTCGTTGTTGCTGCATGCGTGCTGTGCACCATGCTCGCTTGAGCCGGTTCGCCTGCTGCGCGAGGAGGGGTTTGAGCCCACGATTTGCTGGACCAACCCCAATATTCAACCGCGCGATGAATGGCAGCGTCGCCTAGACGAGCTGCGCCGGTGGTGTGCCGATGGCGACATCGAGCTTATCGAGGCGGGGGAGGACCGGGAGCGCTGGGAGGCCGGCGTGGCCCCGCTGGGCGCCGATCGAGCCCGTCGCTGTCGCGCATGCTATGCCCTGCGTCTGGCCGAGGCGTGCCGTGTGGCCCAGGAGCGCGGGTTTGAGTTTGTGGGCACGACGCTCGCCGTCTCGCCGTACCAGTTGTTCGAAACCTGCAATGATGTGTTGGAGCGTCTGGCTGCTGCCCGCGGTCTCACTCCGGTGATTCGCGATTTTCGCACGTATTACCCCGAGGCGACACGTCGTTCGCGCGAGCTGGGCATGTATCGGCAGAACTACTGCGGCTGCCGTTTCTCGGCCGTCGAGGCGGCCATGGACCGCGCCCGCATCCGCGACGAGCGCAAAGCGTCCAAAAAGTAGTTCTTTTGGGCTGGCAGCCTGCTAGGATGTAGAGCGGACTTTAGCTATATAAGGAGTATCCGACGTGTCTATGCGTACCGATGATTTTGACTACAACCTTCCTGAGGAACTGATCGCCCAGGCTCCAGCCGAGCCGCGCGACTCCTGTCGCCTGCTGGTGGTGGATCGCAAGGGCTCCCAGGCGGGAACGCCGCTGGAGCACGGCGGTACCGTTGAGCACCGCATCTTCCGTGACATCATCGACTATATCGAGCCGGGCGACGTGCTCGTCATCAACCAGACGCGCGTGATGCCGGCCCGCCTGATCGGTCGCAAAGCCGGCTCGGGCGGCGTGGTCGAGACCCTGCTGCTCAAGCGCCGCGAGGACGTGGATCCGCTGGGCCATGTTTGGGAGTGCTTGGTCAAGCCGGGCAAGCGCCTGAAGCCCGGTGTTCATATTGAGTATCGCGCCGGTGGCGCCCATGCGCCCGAGGGGGCTCCCGTGGTGCTGACGGCCGAGGTCGTCGACTTTGTCACCGATAGCCGCGGCGGCCGTCTAGTGCGTTTTGAGCCGGCTGGTTGCAACGCCGCCGGCGAGCCGCGCACGCTCGACGAGGCCATTCACGCCGCCGGTCATGTGCCGTTGCCGCCCTACATTACCGATTACGAGGGCGATCCCGAGAAATATCAGACCGTGTACGCCATGAAGGAGGAGCACTCGGCTGCCGCTCCTACGGCGGGTCTGCATTTTACTCCTGAGCTCATGGCCGCTATCGAGGCCAAGGGTGCCAAGTTTGCCGCCGTCGAGCTCGAGGTGGGCATCGATACCTTCCGTTTGGTGGAGGAGGACGACCCTACGCAGCACGTCATGCACACCGAGCGCTACCACGTGTCGCAGGAGGTTGTCGACGCCGTGCATAAGGCCAAGGCCGAGGGTCATCGTGTGATCGCCGTCGGCACTACCGCGGTGCGCTCGCTCGAGAGCGCGTTTGACGCGGACGCGCCGGTGTCCGATCCGGCCGTGACGGCGCGCTATTTTGAAGGCCGCGAGGACGGGGCCGATACGCTTGGCCGCGGTGACATCGTGGTGCGCGAGAACGCCACGACGCAGCTTTACCTCATGCCCGGCTCGACCTATCACGTGGTCGACGCGCTGATCACGAACTTCCACGTGCCGCGCTCCACGCTCATGATGCTCGTAAGCGCGCTTGCCACCCGCGACCAGATCATGGATACCTACGCCGCTGCCGTCGAAGAACGTTATCGCTTCTTCAGCTTTGGCGACGCGATGCTCATTCAGTAGGTTACGGCGTTTTACAAACGCCGTAACCGGCCGACGCTGCGCGGGCCGCATTTGGACAATCTGACGTTCAACTTCAAGGGCGCGACCAGAAGGTCAGCGCCCTTTCGTTTCACGTCACCTTGTCTCAAATGCGACCCGCTCGCTGTCGTTACCAAAACACCGGCGTTGCCATTGTTGGCACTTGGGGACACTCCTTATGTCCAAGAGATTGGTGCAAGAGGGGTAGGTTGCCTTGCGTCGATCTAAATAAGTTGCGGTGAGATAGTTCTTGAATTGGCCTTTTTGGGGCTAAAGGGGGTGCGGACGATTTCTTGGACCGCGCCTAGGCGTATCCAAGCTTCCTGCGGTACTCCATCGGGCTCAGCCACCCGAGGGACTTCTTGATCCGCTCCTCACGATAGTACACGAGGTAGGCCTCGAG
>ENA-OPYU01000079-OPYU01000079.1-human-gut-metagenome-genome-assembly--contig:-NODE-79-length-34038-cov-3.495650_pt1 | contig 34038 bp, 44 predicted proteins | sample MGYA00242637_ERZ504482 | MGnify/ENA primary metagenome ERZ504482 (study PRJEB26092, sample SAMD00036237) | human gut metagenome | host: Homo sapiens | study: EMG produced TPA metagenomics assembly of... | reverse complement strand
CCTTCTAAAGATGCAAACATCGACTTCTTCTCAGGAACATATTTATCAAGAATATCGATCGCCTGTTCTGCCAGAGTCGACGCTTTCTCGAAACCTGCCTTTTGCCCTGCAGTGTCCATCTTCTTAAAATCTTCATCTTCTTCGATTACATGATTGATCTCCACAACACCGAGGCTCTGTAACTTTTTCGAGGATTGCCTTTTCGGTCTTTCTTTAAGGCGCAGATGCTGATTCTCTGCATCTTAAGTACCGCCATCTGTCTATCCCTCCTTTACAGTCTTATTTCTGTTATGTCAATCTTTCCAACACAAGAGCAGCCGCCTCTTTCTTTCGTTCAAGAGCCGCCTTTTTTCATCTGTTCTGCTTCTCTGCGCGTTTCTTCCGCCGCCTGTGCCAGCATAACTTCTCCGTCTTTCTTTGCCTGATTTGCTGTTTTCAAAGCGTCTGACTTTGCTTCGTCAATCAGCTTGTCGGCAGCCTGTTTTGCTTCTTCTTTCGCGGTCTTGAGGATTCTCTTGCTTTCCTGTTCCGCTTCTTTTACGATCTGATCTGCCTTATTTTCTGTTTCCCGGATAGATTTGATCGTTTCTTCTACCATTTCCGCAACACCACCTTCCGCTTTCTTTTCTATCTTTTTAGTTTTACCATACTTTCCCGCTTCATACGGGACGTTCCCTTTTCGGGAAACGATTCCCTCCTCCTGTGCCCTATCTGAACAGACGTAACACAGTGTACAGATTCAACGTTAAACGAATGTAAAACGCCCTCCCGCACCTTATCCGAACCGATGTAACCGCAAACGTTTTCTTAGCAGTTTTCTTAGCACATTGACACTATTATATACCGAAAGTCTTCAATAGTGAACTACACTTTTCCCGAACTTTTTTTACATTATTTCGTCATTTTGCACATATTTTCACAACTTATTTCGTTCAGGTATTCCCATGCCATTCTAATTCATGAAGCTCTCCTTCCAACTCCATTTTCGCAAATCCGTTTTGACGCAGAGCTTCATAGAGAACAACCGCCACAGAATTTCCAAGATTCAAAGATCTGATCTGTCCCATCATCGGAATGCGCACGCAAGTATCTTCATGATCTACAAGAATCTCCTCCGGTATACCTGCGCTCTCTTTTCCGAACATAATGTAACAATCCGGTTCATACGCCGCTTCGGTATATACTTTTTTCCGCTTTTGTAGTTGCCATATAGATTTTGGCACCCGGATTTTTCTCAAGGAAATCCGCATAATCAATATAAGTCGTGACATCCAGATCATTCCAGTAATCCATCCCCGCGCGTTTCAATGCCTTTTCGGATAATTTGAATCCAAGAGGCTCGATCAGATGAAGACGCGTCCCTGTTGCCACACATGTTCTTCCGATATTTCCGGTATTGGCCGGAATCTCCGGCTCATAAAGTACAATATTCAGCATAATTATTTTCTCTCATTTCTCAATCGCCCGATAAATCTTTCCAGCCGGCCGATTGCTTCTTTTAGATCTTCCAACGAATATGCGTAGGATATTCTCAAAAATCCTTCGCCGCATTCGCCGAACGCCGTTCCCGGAACAACTGCGACTTTCTCTTCATTTAACAGCCTGGTTGCAAATTCTTCTGAAGTCATTCCAAATTGTTTAATACTCGGGAAAACATAAAACGCTCCGAACGGTTCAAAGCATTCCAGTCCCATCTTTTTAAACTCATGCATGAGGAAGCGCCGTCTCTGATTATAGGATTTCCTCATTTCTTCTACTTCATCCCCACAGTTTCTAAGTCCTTGCACAGCCGCATACTGGCTGTTTGTAGGCGCACACATGATTGCAAACTGATGAAGCTTCGTCATCTGAGATATGATAACTTCCGGTCCGCAGCAATATCCGAGTCTCCAGCCTGTCATTGCAAACCCTTTTGAAAATCCGTTAATAACAAGCGTCCTCTCTCTCATTCCCGGAAGGCTCGCAATCGATACATGTTCTTCTTTATATGTAAGTTCCGAATAAATCTCGTCAGACATGACATACAGATCATGCTCTTCGACAAATTTTGCGATCGGTTCTAAATCTTCCCGCGTCATGATCGCTCCTGTCGGATTGTTCGGAAACGGAAGAACGAGAACCTTTGTCTTAGGCGTCGTATATTTTTCAAGTTCTTCTGCCGTCAGTTTAAATTCATTTTTTTGCCTGAAGAGGAATGATCACCGGAACTCCGTCTGCCATAACCGTACACGGCAGATAAGACACATAACTCGGCTGCGGAATGAGCACTTCATCTCCGGGGTCGAGCATACAGCGAAGTCCGACATCTATTGCCTCGCTTCCGCCTACAGTGACAAGTGTTTCATGTACTGCATCGTATTTTACATGGATCTTTCTCTCAAGATAATTACAGATCTCTTTTCTCAGTTCTTTTAATCCGGCATTAGAAGTATAAAACGTCCTTCCTTTTTCAAGGGAAAACATTCCTTCTTCTCTTATGCGCCATGGCGTATCAAAGTCCGGTTCTCCTACTCCGAGGGAAATTGCGTCTTCCATCTCGTTCGCCACATCAAAAAATTTACGGATGCCGGACGGTTGTATCTCAACGATTTTTCTTGATAATGGATTTCTCATTACAGTGTCACCGGTATCCTTTCCGACCCTTTTTTCACGCCCATGATCGTTCCGTGGTCTTATATTTTTTCAATATAAAATAAGTTGCCGTGCTCAAAACGCCGTCAATCGTAGACAGACGTTCAGATACGAATCTCGATACTTCTTTCAGCGTCTTGCCTTCCAAAGTTACAAGCAGGTCATAACTTCCGGAAATAAGATAAACCGCATATACTTCCGGATAGTTATATAACCGTTCCGCGATCCGATCGAATCCGCTGTCTCTTTGCGGCGTCACACGCACTTCGATCAGCGCCGTCACCATCTCTACGCCGGCTTTATCCCAGTCGATCAGCGTATGATATCCGCAGATGATCTTCTCTTTCTCCATATCTGCGATCTCATTTGCCACATCTGTTTCTTCCACACCGACTAACACTGCCAGTTCTCCAAGCTCTACCCGGCTGTGCTTTTCGATATACTTCAAAATCTCCATTCTCAACGCTTCTTTTTTCTCGTTCATTTTCTGCCTCCTATACCTTTATATATCATTTCCGTTTTACTTGTTGTAAAATAATATTTTATCATGGATAAAACTTTTCATCTGTATGTATTTTTATTATTTTTCACACTTTTTATAATCCTTCTGCCATCTCGCCAGTTCATCCGGCGCAGGTCTGTCCAGATATCTTATCTCTTCTTTGCTTGTGATCACCCGCGCATTCTGCGCTTTGGCAACCCCAAGCCTGACGGCTCGCGCCCCCGCCTTTTCCAGCACTTCAATCACCTGATCCGCTTCATCGGTCAAGATCAGATAACTTCCGGCAGAAGTCAGCTGATACGGATTCAGACGATAATATTCGCAGATTTCTACAGTCTCCTGCTTCAGCGAGATCGATCCCATTGCAATTTCAAAACCGATCTTTTCTTCCTCTGCCATTTCCCATAAGGCCGCCAAGATGCCTCCGCTTCCGATCTGCCAAACCGAAATATCTCTTCCTTTTGCCGCCTCTAAAATCTGCTCCGGCGTTATGAGCTGATCACGAAGCTTTTTTGCCTGCATCAAAAATGTGTTAATAAATCTTTGCGATAATTCTTCCTCCGCCGCTTCTAAAATGCGAAGAGAACCTTCCAGACCTGCATATCCGCATAAGAGCAATTCTCGATTTTTAACAAACTTCTGTCTGTTTCCCGCTTTTTTTATCTGCAGTCTCTTCTAATGCATGCATCCCCGGATCTTGTACTTTCGTTCCGCCTGCACATGCGTACACGATCGGAGTTTGCACCGCCGCCGTTCCCTCTGCCGACAAAGACGTCAGCTTTGCTTTAATGCACTCGCAGCCTTTTTTGGATTTCCCCGCAAACATCCGCAAGAAACTCTTCCTCTGTCTCTTCCGGAAAAAGAATTCTTACCGATATCCCTTCTGCCTGTATTTTGCGGGCTGCCAGTTCTCCCGCCGCGCCCAAAACCGCATAATACCCTATCCCGGCATGGCCGCCGCAAACACATACGTCTGCCCACGAAAAACTTCCGTCCGTCTGATCCATATGAACTTTCTTTTTCACCGATCCGGTTCCATATAGTCGGTGAGATCTTTCCGATCTTCATATTTCTTTGCTTTTCCTTCCATTGTTATTTTAAAAATTGACAGCTCCGCCGCTTTCAGTATGTCTGCCTGTCCTTTACTCTGACAGATAATAAATCGCCGCGTTTCCTGTGAGCGGATCTCGGTTTTTATAATCAAACAACACTGTTTTCCCGTCAATTCGTTCCAAATGAGTCATTTTTTCCTCATCTGACGTCTGTCGTATCCTTCATATGCTTTCAAATAGGTCCGCTCTTTCTCTTCTTTTTTATAAAATGCCGCCGCTTCATCCGATGAAACTCCGCTTTCTCTAAGAAATTCCGGACGTTTTTTCACATTATCCCTCAAATACATATCCAATGTCAACATTTCCATATATTGTTCCGATCTTTCTTTACACGTTTTCACGATAAAATCATATAAGATCTCATACCTTCCGATCCGTGAATGACTTACGGCAAATGCATTTTTTTCATCATAATATGCCGCCAGACATTCATACATACAAAACGGAGATGCAAATTCTTGCTCTAATGCCGCCATCGTACAGCAAAACTGCCCGCTGTTATAATACACTTCAACCATCTCTTCTATCTGCTTTAACCGGATGACCTCCGCATAAGTAAGCCATTTTGTAGAAAGGACTTCATACGGCGCACGATCCTGATACACAATCCCGTATTCCTGCGCCCTGTCATGCATAACAGATCCTTTTAAAACTTTCAGAAAACCAAGCTGAAGCTGCTCCGGATTCATTTTATATACACGGTCAAATGATTTTCCGAAGCTTTCATATCCTTCATACGGCAATCCTGCGATAAGATCGAGATGCTGATGCACATTGTTTCCTTTTTTAATTTTGTCAACAATCGTTGACAAAACATCGATTTTCATCGTTCTGTTGATTTCCCGGATCGTAATCTCATTTGCCGATTGAACACCGATCTCAAGCTGGATCAGACCCGGACGCATACGATTGATCAACGCGATCTCTTTTTCATTCAATAAATCCGCGGAAACTTCAAAATGAAAATTTGTGATTCCGTTATCATGCTCATGAATATAAGTCCAGATCGCCATCGCATGATCATGCCGGCAATTAAACGTCCGATCCACAAATTTCACCTGAGGTACTTTCTTGTCGATAAAAAACTGAAGTTCATTTTTTTTACGAGCTCTATCTCCCGGAAACGTAAACATTTGTCGATAGAGGAAAGGCAGTAACTGCATGGAAAAAGGACATCCTCTGCTCGATTCATAATAGATGATCCTGTTCTCAAAATCTTCAATATGATCATAGACAAACGGAATCGTGCTCAAATCAATAACAGGACGAAAATCATTTTGGATTACAGCTTTGTCCTTATTTCTATAAGCAATTCCCGGAATATCAGAAAAGAGTTCATCTCTTTTTACTCCGGAACAAAGCGCCCCTTTTTCTTCATGATAAACACGGAGCAGTTCCGCAAACGTCTCTTCCCCTTCTCCGCACATCACGCCTTCTACTTTCGGATACTGTTCCAGCACAGCCTTCGCATCGTAAGATACCTCAGGACCTCCAAGCCAGATTTTTGTATCCGGAAGAATCTTCGGCAGTTCTCTCAAAAGCTGTCCTACATATTCAATATTCCACAAATAGCAGGAAATTCCCAATAGGTCCGGTTTTCTCCTATATATATCCTGCAAGATCGCATCAAACGTCTGATTGATCGTATATTCCGCAACTTCGATTTCTTCCGTATAAGTTCGCGCATATGCTTTTAAGCTGTGGACGGCAAGATTTGAATGAATATATTTTGCATTTACTGCCGCTAATAGTACCTTCATAATTTCTCCTATCTCTTTTTCCAACAAAATTTATACTCTATAATAACACTAAAAATAATCCGCCGCAAAGAACTGTTACATTTTACTGTGATTTTGCGCTCTATTCATTGACATTTCTCTTAAAACCATGTAAAATTAAGACTCGTGCAGCCGGGGTGTTAGCGGTACCTTGTACCTGCAATCCGCTATAGCAGGGGTGATATTGTGCAGAGGGCGACAGCCGGCAGAGCTGCCTTAGGTAAGTGGCGTTGATGTTTGGGTCTTACGCGACGGGAATCTGTGAATCGTGTCAGGTCGGGAACGGAGCAGCACTAAGCAGAACCTTCCGGGTGCCGTAAGGGCGCCTGAACTGAGTTAACTGCCTAAGTAACGTCTGTTAGCCTAGCTCGAAGCACAATGCACGAAAAAGTATTTATAAAGTTTATATGATCTCAATGAAAAGTCCGTGCCGAAACAGCTATACTGCTGTAACGTCTGCACGGGCTTTCTTTTTGTAATGGCAGCGAGCTAAAGTCCGGACTTGCCGGAGACCTTGGCGACCGCTTACAATCCCGGAATGTGCCTTTAGCGCTTCCGGCGATTCTTTTCCCTCAGTTCCCTGAAAAATCCGGTCATAAGCGCACTGCACTCTTCCTCAAGCACTCCGGTTGTCAATTCTGCCTGGTGATTAAATTGTTTTATATCCAAAAGATTCAAAACCGATCCCGCACATCCTGCTTTTGGATTCATGCATCCGACAACAACGCGGGTCAGCCTCGACTGAATGATTGCTCCTGCGCACATTTGACATGGCTCTAACGTCACATACATTGTACATTGCTCCAGCCTCCAGTCTCCCATTTTTTTGGCTTGCCTTTTTGATTGCCTTAATCTCCGCATGTGCCAACGGGTCTTTATCTGTATTCCTTCTGTTATAACCTCTGCCTATGATCTTTCCTTCATAAACAATAACGCATCCGATCGGTGTTTCATTAATCGCATATGCCTTTTTGCGCCTGTTTAATGGCTGCCCGCATATACTTTTCATCTAACTTCAACTTCTCATTTTCTTCCATTATATCCCTCCTGTATGTTCCTCCGCTTTCTTTCCTCCCATACGTTCATTTTTCTTTTCTTTCATGAATAGATTAGATTGAAAAGACAAGAATCGAGGTAAAAGATGGACACGGGTACTTTTTATCTATATGAATATGAAAACAATGTACGAAAGCGCAATGCGGGATTTCTGAAAATCTACCGCCGCTATCAATCCTGTATTTTTCAGGCACACATCCGAAGCATCAGCCTTGAAAATGTTTTCGAGGCGGAAATGTATGCGTTCTTTTTCAAGGAAAATCAAATCTGCGCAAAACAGATCGCTCATTTTCCCATTGACTCCATGACACACAGCATACGTTTCTGCGCTCCGCAATCTTCCTTCCCCGAATGCCGCCGTCTCGAATCGATCGACGGGTTTTTCCTGAAATGTTCCGAGTCATCCTCCCTTTGGCTTACGCCGAACTGTCCTGAAAACATAGATTCAGATCAAATTCATTTTCTGGATACCGACTCCACGATTCAAAGCGACTCATATCCCGCCTCCCTATCCACCAGACCGGACAGCCCGCAGAACAACTCTCAGGAGAAGGCGAATCCTCTCACAAAAAGCGAATCACCGGATGAGGCGGAGCCTCGCGCGAAAGACGAATCACCGGATGAGACAAAACCTCCCGCGAAAGACGAATCACCGGATGAGACAAAACCTCCCACGAAAGACGAATCACCGGATGAGACAAAACCTCCCACGAAAGACGAATCACCGGATGAACCAGAACCTCGCGCGAAAAGCGAATCAAATTCCTCCATCCGGGGAGAAGTGCGGCAAAATGAGATCTCAAAAACCGGTCTTTCTCTTCCGCGAAAACTATCGCTTTCCGATCTGACAGTTCTTCCTCGGAAATTTTGGTTTCTTTCAAACAACAGTTTTCTTCTGCACGGTTACCACAGTTACGGGCATCTTCTCCTTACCGAGCAAAACGGACGGCTCTGGCTCGGAGTTCCCGGCATATATGACTTAAGAGAAGCCCGCGCGGCAGACCTTTTCGGTTTCCCACGCTTCTGCAGATCTTACGCCGATTCTGATATGCTGACTGACGACGAGCGAAACGCAAACGCTGATTTCGGTCATTGGTTTCGCTGTGTCGGACTCCGGCCTAGATGATCCCGTTCATTTCCTGATAGAGACGTTTTGCATAACTATCTGTCATACCGCACACATAATCCGTCACAAGCAGCAGGCGGAGATACAATTTCTCCGCTTCGCTTTTGCCTTCTGATTGGATTCGGTATGCATTCTTATAATTATCCGATATAAACGATATTACTCTCCTGTCAATCGTTCCCTGCTTTTCTTTTGTATCGAAATACAAAGCCGCCTGTACAAGACGCTCCATCAAATAATCTATAACAGCCGACTCAGATACTTCCATCTTGTAGATTGCCATTGATGAAAAAAACATATCTGTCCGCCATGTCTCCAAGCAGTTCCATCAGTTCTTCCCCGTTTGTTCCGTAAAACAGATCCTGACCGAACTTTCCCGACATGATCGCATCGTAATTCGCCATAAATCCTTCTGTCGCACAGTTAAGCAAAAATCCCTGTGCATTTACAATCCAATTTTTCACGGCGTAAGATTCCGGATCATGCACCCGCTTTTGTATTCCCCTCTCGTAAAGCTGCCGAAGTCTGTATGCGGGTCGAAACGTACCGTTTCGTTTCTTCTCTTCCAACTCTTTTAGTTCCCGCTCCAGATCCGCATATCGGATAAATCCTTTCACAAAAGAATCTTCAATATCCGCCGTCTTATAGGCAAGATCATCCGCCGCTTCCAACATATATGTCAGCGGATGCCGGTTTCTTCCCGCCCCTGTCTCTTTTGTCACTTTATGAAATATTTCCTCGTCCGCAAAATAATATCCCATCTTCCGGTCTTTTATATTTCCACTGTTCTCATCTATCTGCAAAGATGATCCGGGGTATTTAATGATCGTATTCAGGAGCGCATATGTCAGATTCATACCATGCTCATCGACAAGATAGTGCAGTCTTGTCACAAGACGAAGCGCCTGAGCATTTCCTTCAAAGTGAAAAAAATCCTGTTTCATCTGCGCGGTAAACATCTCGGAAACATTCTTTTGGCAAAACGTAAGTTTCGGAAGATTTCTTTCAAACCATTCCCGGATCGCAATTTCTCCAAAAATGTCCGAACGGAGGATTTCCGATGTCATGGATCAAGCCCGCACACTCAAGTATATGAGAAATATCCTCTTTCATCTGAGGCGTAAATCCTGAGTTTTTCCGATGCTCCAGTATATTTTCTCCTATCGTCTGCCCCAGTGATTTCCCAAGCGAAGATACTTCCAGAGAATGAGTCAGCCTCGTCCTTACGAAATCGCTTTTATCAAGAGGGAAAACCTGCGTCTTATCCTGCAGCCGGCGAAAAAGATGCACTTCCGATTATGCGGTGATAGTCTTTTTCAAATTCACTTCTTAGATCGCCCGCCTTTGCAAAATTCCCGCCTGCTCTCTCACGTTTTGTCGAAAGCAGCCTGCTCCATTCCATACGTTATCGTCTCCTTTCCTCCCGCAAACAGGCGGAAGCGCCAAAATCCACATTCCGAAGTTGTAAATGGCCGCCAAGTCTCAGGCAAGCCCGAACTTTGACATATCGCCGTTGCAAATCAACCCCACAGAAAACTCTGCGGGGCTGTATCACTTTCCTTATTGTTCAATTATCCGCCGAATTGAAACGAAACGTCAATCGAGATAAATCGGCGGTTCATACGCCTTGCCGAGTAAAGCTTTCTTACGTTCCTGAAGTCCGAGAAATGCCCACTCTGTCATATCTGTCCATTTATGGATCGTACGGTCATACACCTGAACGTATCCGATCCTTGTCGGATGCATCCGCACGCTGTTCGACTGGTATTCTTTTCCGGTGTACGGATTCACATCGCCTGCCTGAGTATCCTCATCCGCATCATCATGTGTAATGACCGGCTCAAAATCTTCCGTGCTCCCGCTTTCTGCAAATGCCGTTTCATCTTCTGCCGCATCTTCTGTCCATTTTGCATCCGACGAAACAGACTCATCTTGAACTACAGCTCCTGCTTTGTCGGCATGATCCGTATCGTTTTGATTTACATTTTCTCCGATACCGCTTTCTCCGACCGCATCCGTCTGCACTTCATTTTCTTTTGGTGAAACTTCTTTTTCCGCTTTTGACTGTGAATCTCTTCTTCTGAAAAAACTTCCGAGCCTGCGTTCTTTTTTCGGCTTTTCGAGTTCCTTTTTAATCTCTTCTATCGACTCGCCCGCCTGCACGTTCTTTTCAAGTTCATTCAACTCTTCATGAATTTCGTATAATTCGCCGATCGTCATATCGCGATCGTTCGATACCTCTTCTCCCGGTGTCTCTAACCCTTCCGTATCCGGCATACTCATATCCGCTTCTTTTTCCGGCTGGATATATTCTGCCTCCACAGATTCTTCCGGCTGGATATACTCTGCTTCCACAGGTTCTTCCGGCTGGATATACTCTGCCTCTACAGGTTCTTCCGTCTGAATATACTCTGCTTCCACAGGTTCTTCCGTCTGAATATACTCTGCTTCCACAGGTTCTTCCGGTTCAATATACTCTGCTTCTGCCTTGTTTTGTGCAAACTCTTCTGTATGCTCAAACATCTCCGGCACAGTCTCTTCGATCAGTTTTTCTTCCGGCTCTGCATACTCCGCTTCTGCCTGCTCTTTTGCTGTCAGCTCTTTATGACCGGAGGCTTCTACAGCTTCAACTCTCGCTGCCGCCGCACGCTCCAACGCCGCAATGCTTCTTACTTCCCCTGCCCCTTCTGCCGACATGATACTCAAATGAAACGGACACTCAAGCATTTCCGCGATCATACGCATATCCTGTTCCTGAAAATTATCTCTGCCAAGACGCTGTGTCAGGTTCTGTCTCGACATTTTCTTCCCTGTTTTTCCTCGATCAATTCCGCAAGCTGCTTGATCGTCATTCCTTTCCTTCCGAGAATGATCTTGACTTGTTCCCCAAATGTTAAATCCTGCATTTTTTCCCTCCTTATGTATATTTTATACTCTTTACCAACCCTTTACGGTATTCCCCATATACTTTATCCTATCTCTTTTTCCCAGTCTGCGTCAAGAGATTTTCCGCAATGCGGTTTTTCAGAACCAGCGCGGACCGGACTGTTGCTTATACTTATACTTATGCGATTCTTCTGCACGGTACTGTCAGGCTTTTTATTGAAGAAGATATTCTTCCAGTGTCAGATTCTTTTTCATGATCTCTTCCGCCGCCGTTTTCCCTACATACCGATAATGCCACGGTTCATAAATGATTCCCGTGATATCCACCTTTTCCGGAGGATATCTTAAAATAAATCCATATTCCCAACAATGTTCCATCAGCCAATTTTTGTTCGTCCGTCTCTCCCTGCCGGTCATCCAGACCTTCATACTCGGACGCTATAATATCCACTGCAAGTCCGGTCGCATGTTCGCTCGTTCCCGGAACTGCCACTGACGTTTTTCGTCTCATCATAAGCTTCCAAAGGCGTACGTCCGTTTGCCATCCAGTCCTGCATGGTTGCATTAAACACTTCCTTCTGCTTCTCAGAAGAACGGTAAGCGGAAGCGACATACATACTAAGTCCCGCTTTTGCCCCATCGTCAAGCATCTGCCGAAGAGGTTCTTCGATACGCGCATCGACAAACCGTTCGCTTTCCAACTCCACCATAGATTCCGGCACATAAGAAACATCCAGAGGATGAGAGTCGTTGACAAGAACCAATGCCCACCCTTCTTTGTCGCTTCCTAAAGCCTCTGCGCTGTTATTCGCCGCCTCATGCTTCATGATCTCTTCTTTCAGCTCATTTGTTTTCTTTTTAATTTTCTTTTCTGCGGCAAATTCCGCTTTATTTTTTGACAAACCGACTTCGCGGCAACTCCTGTACACAGAACTCCCGCCACAAGACCGATCGCTATGCCGATGACCAACATTCGTCTCAGCCGGAATTCTCCGGTCAACTTTTTTCATAATTTCAACTCCATATCTATATCGGCGGCAATCTCTTTCTCTGTAGAACAGATCGCCAGTTTTATATAGTTTATTCGGATGCTCATATTCCCGGTAATAATAAGCTTGCCGAAACAGATCCGGTTTCCGTATCAAAACCGGTGGATTTCCCAATCGTATCTCAAACGAGTCAAGCGAAAGCTTCATACCGAATCTTGTCGCTTTCAAAAAAACTTTCTTTGAGCACCCAGTATCTGTAAAATATATCCGCCCTCTCCTCCGGTGTCTTTCCCGACATCACTGCCTCATATTCCGAACCGCAAAAATACCGTTTTGCCAAATGCTCCCGCGCCCTGCCGATCTGCTGAATATCACACCCGACCTGTATGCGTTTTCCCTCTGTCAAATCCCCTCCCATACAGACGGCACACATGACAAACTCCCCTGAATGTGACAGGTTAAACACTGTTTCCTTCGGAAGTCTGTATTTCTTCCTCAACTTCTCCCACAGACTCCATGCCGCCACGCTCTGCACTCTCTTTAAAGGATCTGCCTGCGCCATTGCCTTTTCTTTCCGAAAACGGGGAAGCCATTCAAAATAATTTTTTATATATTTCTTTATCGTAAAGCGGCGTAATGTCCGCCGCCCATCCCTTTACCATACTTTTCCTTATCTGTCTCTTAAATATCTCACTTCAAACGTTTCAATCGTGATCGGTTTATTAAACAATGTTCCCTGTGCATAATCACAGCCGATCTCCCTGAGTACATTAAACTGATCCTGAGTTTCCACGCCCGCTGCCTGAACAGACGCTCCCAACTGTCTGCATATGTCGATAACAGCCTGCGCCACGATCCGGCTCCTTCCGTTTCCGACAATATTTGAAATCACGCTCTTATCCAGTTTCAATCCGTCGAACTCCATAAGAGACAAGATCGAAAAACTTGAATCTTTTGCACCGAAATGATCCAAGATCACTCTTACATTTCCTTTTCGTATCTTACTGCTCGTCTCTGCCAGCATCTCCTGATTCATATCGCTGCTTGATTCCGAAACTTCAACTTCGAGATACTCGCATCTGACATGATGTTTTTCTATGAGATGCAGCATTTTATCCGCAAGTCCTTCCTGCCGAAGAGTTGCCCCTGCAAAATTCACCGAAACCGGGATCATCGGAATATCTCTTACTTCCCATTTATGAAGCGTTTTGCACACTTCCTCAAACACATAAAGATCAAGGTAATGGGAAAGTTTTGTTTCTTCCAGCATATTAAGATATCTTCCCGGATCTACTATTCCGAGATCTTTGTGATGATAGCGCACAACCGCTTCCGCTCCGCCGACCTCGCCTGTGAGCGTATCGATCTTCGGAACAAGACATACGATAAAATTCCCGTTTTCAATATCTTGTAAAAGATCTTCTTTTATGATCGGTTCGTGATGTCCTTTTTGCAAATTTTTGTAATATTTTCTTTTTTCCTCGCGCATCATCACTTCCGCGTTGTTGACAAGCTTGTCTACCTCGATATCGATCTTCTCCCACGCATAGCCGATAGAAACAAGTCCGAGACTGATATTGTCAAGCTTTGTATGCACCGCATGAACCTGTTTTGTAAAATCCTGATAAGACGTATTTTCTACAAGCACGAGATACTCATCTCCCGTCAGCCGATATGCTTCCCCACTGTGAAAATACTCCTCCAGAACTTCTCCGACACGAATTACGACTTCGTCTCCGTAATCTCTCCCGAACTCTTTATTAAAATTTTTCAGTCCGTTGATATCGACGGAAAGCGCGCCGATCGATTTTAATTTCTTCTCATCCACAGTATCAAAATAGTGAACAAGACTGTTTCTGTTCAAAAGACCGGTAAGATCGTCATGATAACTCAGATATTCCTGCTGCTTCTGCATCTTCTGCAGTGCGATTGCCTGCGGAATATACTGAACGATAGCGCGCATCAAGTCGATGGTGCAGCCTCCCCGTCTGACTCCGACAACCGCAAGAACAGCAGTCACATCTTCACTGATCGGAAGAAACACGCTATAATCCCGAGCCGTCGTATCGGTAATCTCTGTTTTCATCCATTTCGGCTGACGCTCTTCCGGGAGAAGTTTCATCCGATCACGCTGCCACTCGATATTCTCATCGCACCACTCGTAGATCGTCTCGATGTCTCCTCTGTCTTTTTCAATATAATAAGCATACTCCGCATCATAATAGCTGCGAACCGTACTTAATATTTCGTTTACGATCTCGCTAAGAGACCGGATTTTGTAACCTTCACTCATAATTCCCCGCCCGTTTCATTTTCTTTGATCTGTAAATCCATATATTTATTTAAACTGTTCTGTCTGACATTTTTCTGTGCATTTTAATGCAAATAATTTACTTGCATAAGCATTATTATTTTAGTATACAGCCATATAAAATGCAAGATAAAAAAGAGCCAGTCACTCGTGATCTGACTCCTCTTTTTATCTGTTTCTTTTCACAAACATGCTATCGATGTATCCTTTCGACAACCGTAAGCATCTGTCACACTTAATAGTGGATCAGGTCTTTCGCTCCCTGTGCAAGTTTCAGGCGGTTCATCGCCCGAGCAAGAGATGCCTGCGTGTGGTAATATTCCTGAATGCTTTGTTTCTGCCGCATCCGCTCTTGTGCATGTTCCCTTTGTTCTCTGGCATGACGCACGTCAATATCTTCCGGGCGTTCCGCCGTATCGACGAGCAGTGTCACACGGTTATTCACGATCTCCGCAAAACCTGTTCCGACTGCGATTTCCGTCACTTCACCTTCTGTTGATTCCATGCGCGCAATACCGACAACAACGGCGATCACCATATTTTCATGGTGCGCCAGTACGCCTTTTTCTCCGTCCGGCGCCGGAATCGTCAGTTTCTTACATCTTCCATTGAAAAATACTTTATCACTTGCTATGATTCTCAATCCAAATGTATCCATAATACACCTCTGCCTACTCCGCCGCCTTTGCTTTCTCGATCACATCGTCGATTGAACCTACATTGAAAAATGCCGACTCAGGATACTCGTCCATCTCTCCGTCGATGATCATCTTAAATCCTCGGATCGTCTCTTTCAGCGGCACATATTTTCCCGGAACTCCGGTAAACGTCTCAGCCACAAAGAACGGCTGCGACAAAAACTTCTGGATTTTTCTCGCACGCATAACGGTTGCTTTATCTTCATCCGACAACTCTTCCATACCGAGGATTGCGATAATATCCTGCAGTTCTTTATATTTCTGAAGAATCGCGATCACTTTGTTCGCCACTTCGTAATGCTCTTCCCCAACGATCTCCGCTTCCAAAATACGGGAACTTGACTCCAGAGGATCAACTGCCGGATAGATACCTTGCTCTACCACTTTTCTCGAGAGAACCGTCGTCGCATCCAAATGAGCAAACGTCGTTGCCGGAGCCGGGTCTGTCAAGTCGTCGGCAGGAACGTATACCGCCTGTACGGAAGTAACCGAACCGTTTTTCGTTGACGCGATCCTCTCCTGAAGTTCTCCCATTTCCGTAGCAAGCGTCGGCTGATATCCGACCGCCGACGGCATTCTTCCAAGAAGCGCAGACACTTCCGATCCCGCCTGTGTAAAACGGAAAATATTATCAATAAACAACAAAACATTTCTGTGTTCTTCATCGCGGAAATATTCTGCCATAGTAAGCCCTGTTTCCGCCACGCGCATACGCGCTCCCGGCGGCTCGTTCATCTGACCGAACACTAACGCCGTCTTTTCAAGAACTCCCGATTCTTTCATCTCTGTCCACAAGTCATTTCCTTCACGGGAACGCTCTCCTACTCCTGTGAATATGGAGTATCCGCCATGCTCTGTCGCTATGTTTCGGATCAGCTCCTGAATAAGCACCGTTTTTCCTACTCCGGCGCCGCCAAACAGTCCGATCTTTGCCCCCTTTTGCATAAGGAGCAAGAAGATCGATTACTTTGATTCCCGTTTCCAGGATCTCAACAACCGGGCTTTGGTCTTCAAATGTCGGAGGATCTCTGTGAATCACCCACTGATCTGCATCTGTGATCTGTTCGCCGTCATCTACCGTCTCTCCAAGTACGTTAAACAATCTTCCCAGCGTCTTCTCTCCGACCGGAACTTTAATCCCCGCTCCTGTTGCAGTTACTTCCATGTCTTTGTGAAGCCCTTCGCTTGCAGCCAGCATCAGACAGCGAACTTCATTGTTTCCGAGATGCTGCGCCACTTCCATAACACATTTCTTTCCGTTATTTTCAACTTCCAAAGCGTCTTTGATAAAAGGAAGGTTCCCGTCTTGAAACACAACGTCTACAACAGGACCCATAACCTGTATGATTTTTCCTTTATTCATGATCTTTCTCACTTTCTTAGAACTATAGCGGCATTCTGCCGCCTGTTTGACATACTGATCTTCCCGAGGTATCAGCCCCGGCTTTTTTTCTGCTGCATTTCTATTTTCGCTGTGCCCTTGCCCCACTGCACACTTCTGTAATTTCCTGTGTGATCGCCGCCTGCCTTGCTCTGTTATATATGATCGACAAGTCATGGATCAGACTTTTCGCACTGTCTGTCGCAGATTTCATCGCCATCATGCGGGCGTTATGTTCGCTTGCATATGCTTCCACAAGCGCTCCGTAGACGATTCCGGTCACATAATTCGGAATGATACTATCCATTACCGCTTCTGCAGACGGATACAGCGCGATTGCTTCTCTGTGCACGTTCAACGGCATTTTCATTTCGTTAAACGAGCTTCTTTCAAGCGGAAGAAGCTTCATTACTTCTGCTTCTGCCTGAACAGAATTTTCCATCCTCGTATAAACAATATAGATCTCGTCCAATTCCCTCTCCCTGAACTGGTCGAGCAGAACCGCGGCAATATCCCTCGCCCTGTGCATCGTCGGATTTTGTACCGTATATTGAAAATTGGTATCGATCTGCACGTCCCGCTTTGCAAAGTAATGACGACCGAGTTCTCCTACGATAAACAATTTATGAATCCCCGGACGGGCCAGTATCTCTTCTTCTAATTTCACGATATTATGATTATACGCCCCTGCCAGTCCTTTATCCGCCGTAATAACGATCGAACCGATCTTGCGCTCTCCTTCCGGAACATTCTCGCGCGCCGAAAAATATCCATGATGCAAGTCCGGCAAATGTCTGAGTATTCTCGATATTTCGCCTTGCAGGCCATAAAAGTAAGGCTCTGTATCCGCAAGTTTTTTCTTCGCATGGGTCATTTTCGACGAAGAGATCATATACATCGCGTTCGTAATCTTCATCGTATCTTTTACACTGTTGATACGGCTTTGTATCTCTCTGATATTTGCCATATTATCACCTGCTCTTTTTAAATTCCTCTGCGATCAACACAATCTGATCGATCAATTCATCAGACAACACTTTTTTCTCTTCGATCTCTTCGCCGATATTTGGGTATTTCGTATCAAACCACGTCATGAGATCAAGACGGAACTGACGTATTTCTTTTTTATCGATGCCGAGGAATATTTTGTGTGTCGCGGCACAAAGAGTAATTACTTTTTCATGCAGTGACATCGGATGATATAACGGCTGTTTCAAAAGTTCCATCAGTCCGCTTCCATATTCCAGCTGTTCCTTCGTCGCAGGATCCAGGTCCGAGCTAAACTGTGTAAACACTTCCATCTCTCTATACTGCGCGAGATCGATACGGATACTTCCCGACGCTTTTTTCATCGCCTTCGTCTGTGCCGCCCCGCCTACACGCGATACGGAAAGACCGACATTTACCGCCGGACGCATGCCCGCCGCAAACAATCCGCTCTCCAAAAAGATCTGTCCGTCTGTGATCGAGATCACGTTCGTAGGAATATATGCAGATACGTCTCCTGCCTGTGTCTCGATGATCGGCAGCGCAGTGATCGAACCGCCGCCGTTTTCATCACTTAATCTGCTTGAGCGTTCCAGCAGTCTTGAGTGAAGATAAAATACATCTCCCGGGTAAGCCTCTCGTCCCGGAGAACGTCCGAGCAAAAGGGAAATCGCCCTGTATGCAACCGCATGTTTTGACAGGTCGTCATACACGATCAATACGTCTTTTCCTTTATACATAAAGTATTCTGCCATTGCGGTTCCCGCATATGGAGCAATATACTGAAGCGGCGCGCAGTCGCTTGCCGTTGATGACACGACGATCGTATAATCAAGAGCGCCGTTTGTCTTTAATGTATTAACAACTTTTGCTACCGTAGACGCTTTCTGTCCGATTGCAACATAGACACAGATCACATCTTTGTCTTTTTGATTCAAAATCGTATCAAGAGCGATCGACGTTTTCCCTGTCTGTCTGTCTCCGATGATCAGCTCTCTTTGCCCTCTTCCGATCGGAAACATAGAGTCAATAGAAAGGATTCCCGTCTCCATCGGAACACTGACAGATTTTCTGTCAACGATTCCGGGCGCTTCCTGCTCAATCGGACGATAACCGTCGGCTTCTATACTTCCTTTTCCGTCTATCGGCTCGCCAAGCGCATTTACGACTCTTCCTATATAAGCGTCTCCAACCGGAACTCCGGCTCTCTTTCCCGTACGGGTTACTTTCGTTCCTTCACTGATTCTTGTATCGCTTCCGAAAAGAATACAGCCGATCTCGTTTCTTCGGATATCCTGAACCATTCCCTTCAATCCGTTTTCAAACGTAACGATCTCACCGTACATCGCATGATCTATTCCATAAATCGAAGCGATCCCGTCGCCTACTGTAATGACAGTTCCCACTTCACTGTCTTTGCTCATCATATCAAAATTCTCAATCTCTTCTTTTAAGATCGAAATGATTTCATTTGAGTTGATCGAACTCACCTCGCTCACCTCCGTGTTAATCTTTGTTCTAATCTGTCCAGACGGCCTTTCGTGCTCCTGTCATACTCATCGTTTCCTACCCGCAGAATAAATCCGCCTATCAGAGAATCATCTTTTTTCATCTCAATATACGCGCGTTTTGCTCCGTATTTTCTGCACAAAAACGATTCCATGCCATTTTTTTGTTCTTCACTTGGAAGCGCCGTGTAAAAAAGAACCGCTCTTATGATCTGTTCCTCCTCATCTGCCCGCATATCGTATGCGTCAAAAATTTCTCCAAGCAGACGAACCTTACGATAACGGCAGACAATCTTCAGAAAGTTTCTCATTTCCCGCGGAAACACTTTATCTATGACCTGTTCCTTCTTCTCTTGACGAATCGTCGGATTGTCCAGAACATCTGTGATCTGCGGTACTTCCGAAAATATTTCACGAGCTTTTTTCTATCGTCTCTTTCGGAATATTCAGTTCAAAAAAGCGTTTTCTGCGTATCTCACTGCCGAAGAAGAACAAATTACTTTTCTATTTGTTTTCATTTCCGTGTCCCTCTCCTGTTTCTCTTAGAAACTGATCGAACAACTGACTCTCTCTTTCTTCGTCCGACTTCCCGCCTGCAATCTTCGCCGCCGAAGCGATCGCAAGACCGGTGATCTCGCCCTTCAGTTCATGGATCGTTTTTTCCCGTTCAATGCGGATTGTCTCTTTTGCCGACGTGATCATGCTGTCCGCTTTGTTCCCCGCTTCTTCCAGAATACGGTCATACTCTGCCTTTGCGCTTTTTCTTGCATTTTCTACGATCTGAACAGACTCCTGTTTTGCTCCGTTTAACGCCGCTTCATATTCTTGTTTCATTTTAAGAGCGCCATCCTGCGCATCCTGCGCGCTCTGCAGTCCGTCTGCAATCAGTTGTTTACGTTTCTCCATAATGTCTGTCACAGGCTTGATCAGAAAATGTCTCAGCAAGAGATAGAGAATTATCACATTTATTATTGTATAGACAAGATTCATATTTATTTCTATCATCTTTTTCCCATGCCTTTCCCGTCATTTTTGCACAATGTAACATCTGACTTTATTAACCGAGAAGAATGATGATCAAAATTCCGATAATAAATCCATAAATAGCCGTTGCCTCCGCAAGCGCACATCCGAGAATCAGATTCTTACTGATCTTACTCTCTGCTTCCGGCTGTCTTGCGATCGCTTCTGCCGCTTTTCCTGTTGCGATACCGATACCGACGCCTGCTCCGATACCTGTCAATACTGCTACTGCTGCTCCGATTGCTATAATTGCTTCCATGTTTTTTGTTCTCCTTAATTTTTTAATCTGTTTGATTGTTTTTTATTGATTGTTTTTTATTCTTAATCGTTTCCATCATTTGAAACAGCCCGGCTGTTTATCTTTTGATTCTATTCCATTTCCTCCGTCATAAATAACGCGGTCAGAAATACAAATACATATGCCTGAAGAAGCCCGTCAAAGATATCAAAATAGAAACTTACGGGGATCGGGCAAATAAGCGGCACAAAATATTTCAAAAGTTCCAGCACTACAAATCCCGCCAGCATATTTCCGAAAAGCCGCATACAAAGCGACAATGGGCGGATCACAATTTCCAATATCGTAATCGGCGCCACAACCGGAACCGGCTTTGCAAAATGTTTCATCCAGTGGACTACTCCGTTTTTATGAATTCCCGAAAATTCAATCACGCACATACTCATGATCGCCAGCGCCGCAGTCACATTCAAGTCTTTTGTCGGCGGTTTAAAACCTAACAATCCGATCGTATTCGACACTGCCAGATAAAGAAGTACCGTGATAAGATACGGCACATAAGCTTTATTTTCTTTTCCGATAATTCCTTCAAAGAAATCCTGCGCCCAACCGATCATTGACTCCAATGCAAGCTGTACCTTTCCGGGATTTTCAACCTTAAGGTTTCTTACTAATATAATGGATAAAAGAACCAAAACTGCCATAATGATCCAAGTGACAACAACCGATTCCGAAATTCCTCCTAAAACAGGAAGTTTCAAAACCGTTTTACAATTCAGTTCCTCCATCAATGTTTCTGTCAGATTTCCCGTATTGCTCCCTCCTTTTTCTTTGCTTTTTTATTACAGGCTTCCGTTCGTTTTGGGTATAAAAAAAGAGCTCTTTTCCATCGAGAACCGTTTCCCCCATCGAACCCCTGTTATATCTTCATCTCTTAGGTCCGACCGTTTTCGGTACAAGCCGTTTTTTTCTGTATTTCCGGCTTCCCTAAAAGTCGAGTAAAACATTACACCCGAAGAATATTTTTGTCAATATTTCCACTTTATTTTCTGTTTTGGCAAAAATCCGTTTTTTCTTCATTTTGCCACTCATAACATAAAAAATGATGAAAATTTATTCAATTTTCATCTCTCTTTTTTAACAATATTCTTTTTCTGTAAATTATCAAAAATTATATACAATGCACCCGCTGTTTTTGCAATATATTTTGTCGCTTTCCACAATCTTTATGTCTATTTTTTAACAAACATTGTCAAAAATAGACTTGTTTCTGTGATAATGTTTATAAAACCACATCTATTGTACCGACTGCCGTCTCCCAAGCGCCGCTTATGACGCCTGTTTCATATACCTTTTCTTCTTTCTGTCATCTGTCTCCGATTTTTTGCACTGCCTTTCGGCACTTTCTGCGATTTCTCCTGTATATCTTGCTCCACTTCCGAAGACTCTCTCGCAATTCTCAAAAAGTCTCTGTCATGCGCTTTTCTTCTCGGTATAAAGCTTCCTGCCACCTTTCCTTTTCCTCTGCTTTTCACATAGAAAAATCCAAGTACGGAAAATACAGCCGCGCCGATAAAATTAACGATCAAATCCTGCATCGTATCAAGCAGTCCGATATCAAGATATCCTCCCAATCCAAGAGATTGTCCGTTCACCGCAACATCTGTTATGTTTTGTATCGCATACGGCACATTATGTCCGCCCGGATCAAGCATAACAGATCGAATCGTATGGATAACCGTATCTTTCTGCATATCGAGTTCCATGATCATATCCATCCCAAACTCAAAAAACTCCCACACAACTCCGATCGTCATCGAAAAACAAAACGCTACGATTGCCGTAAAAAGCGGCGACAGTGAAAAAACCGTCCGGTCACTTCTGTTCAGCAGATCAACAAGCGAAAATCCGATCGCCGCCGCAAGAAAACCGTTCAATGTATGTAACACTGTATCCCAGAACGGAAATACAAGATAAAATTCACTGATCTCGCCGAGTATCTCTGCCGAAAAAAATAAATACAAGAATGATAATCTCCAATGCTGTCGGCAGTTCCACTTTAAATGTAATCTGTGCCAAACTCGGAATCACAAGCAAAAGAAGCGTAAGTATACACAAAAATACATTTTCATAATTCCGATTCAAAAGTTGGAGCACGAGCATAATGATCACAAGCGCCCTCAATGTAAAATACACTATAGCCGAACTTTTATGTTCCCTTAGCTCCATGCTAAGAGCTGTTGTCCAATTTTTAAATTTTCCGGCCGCTTTCTTATTATCTCTTTTGCCATTTACGTCATTTACATTATCATTCTTATTTTTCTTTTCTCTCATAAACCTCTTTCCTCTGTTTCTGATCTTTCCTTATCAGACCCTTTGCCGCTTTTCTATTCAAGACCGCCTTCTTTACCTTTTTTACTTTTACAGTTACATGTATAAAATTATACCTGCCGCTCCGCTTACGAGCATCAGCATGATCGGGTTGATCTTCCGCTTCCGCGACAAAAACAACACTCCTCCGAAAATAGCTACCGCGCCGATATCAAGCGATTCTTTCATTGTTTTTAAATCCGGATCTCCTGTTCCGAAAAAAGAAAGCAATATGATCGTTGCTGCGGCTGATACGATCAATCCCAGAGAAGCTGCTTTCAATCCGTTAAGCGTCTCAAAAATATAGACTGACTCTTTATGCTTCTGAAAAAAACGATACAGAGTCAATGAAATCGCAACTCCGCAAAAAACGCATCCGACTGTTGCCACAACCGCGCCTGCCGCACCTGCGATCTGCAAGCCGACAAACGTAGATGTATTCACTGCCAGAGGACCGGGCGTCATCTGAGATATCGTAATAATATCCGCAAATACTTTTTCTCCGATCCATCCCGCTTTTACTACAACTTCTTCATGGATCGAAGGGATTACCGCATACCCGCCTCCGATACTGACAAGGCCGATCTTCAAAAATGTCAAAAATAATTTTAAAAGAATTTCCATTTGTGACCTCCGCTTCTTACGTAAACCCGAAGGATACAAAGCCCGCAGCATACTGCCAGAATCAGCGCCACATTTACATCAAAAATAAAATTTGCTATAAAGGCGATCGGAATAAGGGAAAAAAGAAAAAATGATTTTTCTTTCAATATCACAGTGCACATATCTGCTACAACACTGACGATCAAAGCCGCAACTCCGGATTGCATTCCTTTTAAAACAGCGGCAACAATTTTATTTGCAATAAATAAATCATAAAATCCTGAAATGATTCCGAGAATCACAAGCGGCGGAATTACAGAAGCCGCACAGCTAATCACCGCCCCTGCCGTTCCCGCCGCCTTATACCCCGACAACGCCGCCAGATTCACCGCGATCGCCCCCGGACTTGACTGCGCCACAGCGGACATCTCCATCAGCTCATCTTCTGTAAATATCTTTTTCTTTTCAACAAAACTTCGGCGTACAAGAGGAACAACAACATAACCTCCGCCAAACGCAAACATGCTGATATAAATATTCACTGCAATCAGCCACAAGTAAATGCCCGGTGTTATTGACTTTTGTTCCTCATTGCTCATTGTGATTCCTTCCTCTTTCCTGCACCTTTCATTCCGGCATGCGTAAAATATATTCAAACGGGCATACCAAAAGATCAGTAAGGTTTCTCAGCCGCCTTGTTTCTTTGTTTTCATTCGTTTAATTACTTTCAAACGGGTAAATTCTTCACGCTCTTTTTCTTCCAAAGCATTCGTGATCGTATATACAAGTGATGTATACATCGGAATCGTGATATTCTGCAATGCATTTGCCCTCTTCTGCGTCTTTTTGATATTTCCCGCAAGGCGGTACGCCGCATTTTCTACCATAGACAATTTCACCGTCAGATCTTTTACCTTGCGGAATGCTTCTCTCGCCTTATCGATCGATTCACGGGTCGTACTAAATGAATACGTTGGCTTTCCGGCATCAGGCATATATTTGACATGAGGGATTTCCGTTCCCATAATACTGCGCGTCTGGATCGTGATCGAATTTTCGATCGGAACTGTATATGCAAGCATCTCAACATTGCTGATTCCGTTTTCGATGTTCGCCCTTTGCAGACATTCATACGCATAAGTGAACGTCGTGTCGATCTCTTCTTGGATCGTCCGTGCTTCATCGATCAGATCCATCAGTTCTCTGATCAGTATATTTCTTTTTTTATCCATCAGATCATAACCTTGCTTCGCCAACGCAAGCGAATTTTTCGCCAGCATAAGATTTCCTTTTGTCGGAAATGTACGCGGATCCATATGCCTCCTCCTTCCCCGCTTTTATTTTTACTCTGAAAGGATCAGTTTCTCTGCACCCTAACTTATTCTTCTTCAGACGGTTTATAATATTTATCAAGAATCTTCGTATCAACGCGGTCAAGCTCTTCTCTCGGCAAACGTCCGAGCAGTTTCCATCCGAGATCAAGCGTCTCCTCCATTGTACGGTTTTCATTCATTCCCTGACCGATATATTTTCTTCAAATTCTTTTCCGAACTCAAGATACTTCTTATCAATAGGCGACAATTCATCCTCACCTATAACAGACGCCAGATTTCGGGCATCTCCGACTTTTGCATATGCGGAGAACAACTGATTTGCCAGATCCTGATGATCTTCTCTCGTATATCCCTCGCCGATACCGTCTTTCATAAGACGGGACAATGACGGAAGAATGTTGATCGGCGGATAGATCGACTGTCCGTTAAGGGGACGGTCAAGTACAATCTGCCCTTCTGTAATATATCCCGTCAGATCGGGAATCGGATGTGTGATATCGTCATTTGGCATCGTAAGAATCGGAAGCTGTGTTACAGAACCGTTCACTCCCTGTACGATCCCCGCTCTTTCGTAAATCGTGGCAAGTTCACTGTACAAGTATCCCGGATAACCTTTTCGGCTCGGAATCTCACCTTTTGACGAAGAAACTTCACGCATCGCTTCTGCAAAGGATGTCATATCAGTCAAGATTACAAGAATATGCATATTCTGTTCAAACGCCAGATATTCCGCCGCCGTCAATGCCACTTTCGGCGTGATAAGACGTTCCACAACAGGATCGTTCGCCAGATTCAAAAACATGGCTACGTGATCCGCAACCCCGCTCTCCTCGAACGTATTGCGGAAGAAATCCGCCACATCATGCTTTACACCCATTGCCGCAAATACGATCGCGAACTTTTCATCTGAATTTTCTCCCAGAGACGCCTGTTTTACAATCTGCGCCGCCAGTTGGTCATGGGGCAGACCATTTCCCGAAAAGATCGGCAGTTTCTGTCCGCGGATCAGCGTCGTCAGTCCGTCGATCGCAGAAATTCCTGTTCTGATATAATTTCGAGGATACTCTCTCTTCACAGGATTGAGAGGAGATCCATTCACGTCTCTTCTTAACGTAGAAGCAATCGGTCCAAGTCCGTCGATCGGATTTCCGATCCCGTTAAACGTTCTGCCAAGTATATCCGGCGAAAGCGCGATCTCCATCGGATGGCCTGTCAGTTTTGTATGCGTATTTTTCAGGGACATATTTTCCAGAGCCTTCAAATACCTGAATAACGGCTTTATCTTCATATATTTCTACGATACGGCCGATCTTTCTCTGCGTACCGTCTACGACGAATTCCACGATCTCGTCGAAAAATGCATCCTGTACGCCCTCCAGCGCGATCAGCGGGCCGTTGATGCTGCTTAATCCTAAATATTCGATTGACATGATCTTCGGTTCTCCTTATGCATTCTTTTCCAAAACATTCTGATAAAACGCGTCGATATCACGATGATATTGAGCAAACATTTCCAATCTGTCGTTCGGCACATCATATTTGATCGAGATTACACGGTCGAAAATATTTTCCGCCTTCAGCACAGACATAGGATGCCCATCGTCACAAGCGTCCTTGCCTGTTTATAAAGATATAAAATTGTGTCCATCATCAAAACTGCTTTTTCCATTGAGACACATGTATCGTCTTTATGAAATGCGTTCTGCTGTGAAAAAATCCCAAACGGATCACGCGGGCAATCTCAAGTACAAGCTTCTGATCATCCGGCAGAACGTCGCTTCCGATCAATTTTACGATCTCCAACAGGCTGCTCTCCTGATTCAGAAGCGCCATTAACCTATTTCTATAATCAACAAACTGCGGGGATACATTATCCTGATACCAATGGCTTAAATCGTTCAGATATTCGCTGTAACTTGTGAGCCAATGAATTGCCGGAAAATGTCTCGAATACGTCAAGACTTTTCAATCCAGTCCCCTAAAAACAGCGCACAAAACGTTTCGTATTCTGTGTGACCGGCTCGGCAAAAATCACCGCCCTGAGGCGATACCGCTCCGATGATCGTAACCGATCCGTCTGTTCCGTTCAGATTGTGCATCATTCCGGCTCTCTCGTAAAACGCCGACAATCTTGATGCCAGATAAGCCGGAAATCCTTCTTCTGCCGGCATCTCTTCCAAACGTCCCGAAAGTTCCCTCAGTGCCTCGGCCCATCTGGACGTAGAATCTGCCATGATCGCCACATCGTATCCCATATCCCGGTAATATTCCGCCAGCGTAAGTCCTGTATAAATACTTGCCTCACGGGCAGCCACCGGCATGTTTGACGTATTTGCGATCAGCGTTGTTCTGTCCATAAGCGGATTGCCTGTCCGCGGGTCTGTCAATTCACCGAACTCTTCCAGAACCTGCGTCATCTCATTTCCACGCTCTCCGCATCCGATGTAAATAATAATATCCGCATCCGCCCATTTGGCGATCTGATGCTGAGTCATTGTCTTTCCGGTTCCGAATCCTCCCGGAATCGCAGCAGTTCCTCCCTTTGCGATCGGAAACATCGTATCGATGATACGCTGTCCGGTCACAAGCGGAACAGACGCCGGAAATCGGTGATGTGTCGGGCGGGGCACACGGATCGGCCACCGCTGTGTCATAGTCAGCTTCTTTTCACCGCCATCCGGAAGTTCTAATATAACGAGAGTTTCATCGATCGTATACTCTCCGTCTTTTACAACCTCTTTTACCGTTCCTTCCACATCCGGAGGAATCATACATTTGTGAAGGATCGCATGTGTCTCCGGCACTTCCGCTATAATATCTCCGCCATGAAGGTACTGACCTTTTTCAACGACGATGTGAGTCTTCCATTTTTTCTCTCTGTCAAGCGAATCCACGCTGACTCCTCTTGTAATAAACGCGCCGCCTGTCTCTGCAATTCTCTCAAGCGGACGCTCGATTCCGTCAAATATATTATTCAGGATTCCCGGCGCAAGCGTTACCGAAACCGCATTTCCGCTTGCGACAACTTCCTCTCCCGGTCTAAGTCCTGTCGTTTCTTCATACACCTGGATCGTCGTCCTGTCTTTATCAAGAGCGATCACTTCGCCTACTAATTTTTGTTTTCCGACATAAACCATTTCCGACATACGAAATCCTGTATTTCCTTTCAGGTAGATGACAGGTCCGTTAATTCCATAAATCGTTCCTGTGTTAAGCAATTCCGTCACCTCCTAAAAACAAAAATTTGTCATATTCGTCCTGGATCTGCGTTTTAAACGAATGGTCCATCAAAATATTACGCGAACGGATTACCGCGCGCACCCCGCCGATAAAATCTTCCGCACTCACCGTAAGCTTCGCCCCGGTTTCTTTTTCCAGCTCCGTACGTTTTTTTTCCATCGGACGGATTAATATAAATAACGACCGGGTCATCGCCTGCAAACCGCTCTGCCTTTCGGATACACTTAACAAGAAAGTCGTCGTATGCTTTTGTTTTCATATAATCGTTCACAAGCTGCATCGCTTCTTCAAACACTTTGTCTTTCAGCTCCTGCTGCACTTTTCCCTGGCTTCGTTTAATCTCCAGCTGAGACTTTGCCAATGCCTGACTTACTGTCCGTTTTGCATTTGTCGTCTCTGCTTTTATGCGCGTTTCCGCCTGCCGCATCATCTCTGACTTATGGTCGCTGAATAGTTTTTTCCAGCGCTTCTCTGTGCGCATCTATGATCGCATTTCCTTCTGCGCGCGCCTGCTCCATAGACACAGTCTGCATATATGTGAGTTTTTCTTCAAGAGTCAACCGAAAGCCCTCCCTTTTCTACGATTTATCTGCTTCATTTGCCTGATTTATTTTCTGCTCTATCACTGCTTTGTCCGCTGTATTCTTCATTCGTCGGAATGAATATCTCCGCCTTATAATTTCAATCCGATCGCTTCCGTTATATAAGATGTGATAAAATCATTTTTTTCGTCCCGTTCCGTGCCGGTCCGGAATTTCCACAAGAAGCGGCATCTTACGTTCCAATCGGAATGTATCGATGATCGCCGGAAACTCCCTGCCGAATTTCTCTGTCAAAAGTACAATTCCTATACTTTTGTCTTCAAGAACACGTTCCAACGCCTGCTTTAGTTCATCTTGTTCATGAACGACAATGCCGTCTACTCCTGCCAGACGCATCCCGGTATATGTGTCAACATTGTCGCTGATCAGATACATCTTCATAACTTCAGATCCTTTTCCTTTCTGCCTTACCGTTTACGCTGCTCCCGCCGCGCCGTCCGCATGTATCTTTATTACAGGTTTCCTAAAATCATGAAGGAAATGATCAAACCATAAAGACACACTCCTTCTGCAAGACCTACCAAAAATAAGAGATTTTCCGAGTACGCTTGAATCTTCACTGATCGCACCTAACGCTGCGCTGGCTGCGCTGGCAACCGCAATTCCGCCGCCGATACAGGAAAGTCCCGTAACGATCGCAGCCGCAAGATATCCCATGCCTGTTGCGAATCCCGCATCGGCAGTCACAGCTTCCGCAGCCTGTACATTCGGTCCGCCAAGAAGCATGATCGATGCAATCGCAAACGCTCCGAAAAAGAAGAAAGCATTCGTTCCTATTGCTCTTTTATAACGTTTTCTGCTCTTTTCCCCAAGAAGATAATACCCAAACGGTACGATAATGCTCACGATCAGCGTGATGATAAAACGATTTTGTTCCCATTGTCATTGTAAGTTCCTCCTATGATATGATGGAATTTTAAGAAAATCTATTTTCGGCTGATTTTTTCTTTGTCTTTCATTTTTGCATACGGATCAAATGCATGACCGCTGCCTTTATAAAAACGGCTGAACAGTTCGTAATATTCCAGACGCAGCACCTGGATTCCGACGATCAGACCTTCGAATCCGCAAACGAACAGGTTTCCGAAGATCACGCCTGCCCAGTTCGGACTTCCGCTCTCTGCTCCCGCCAACTGCAGCACAACTTCCATGATCGCGGCATGACTCACCGCAAACGCTCCGATACGGATAAAGGAAATCGTATTAGAGAAGTAACTGAGCAATGTTTCAAAGAGTTCAAAAAATCCCTGCACAACAAACATTGCCTTTCCTGTCTCCATCTTATCCGCCCGCTTCTGAAGCATCCTCGTAAGGGGTTCTCTGAAAAAGATGAGCAAAAGCGGGATTCCGAACATGATCGCCATAACGATTCCGCCCGGAAGCGGATTTCCCGTCATAAAGAGAACGACTGTCACTACGACCGCAAGATAAAATACAAGTCCTGCCGCACCGTTCGGATCAAACCATGCGCTTTCCATATTTTTCCCTCGTACCGCATTGATAATGTGAAGCACCATCGCAACCATGATCAGAAACATACCGAACGCCACCGCAACAATAAACACCGTATTCAGCTTTCCGAGAAACGGCAAAGTCGTCATATGATCGATCGGCCGTATCCACAGCGCCGGAAGAACGTCTTCAAATCCGAAAAATAACTTCCAAACAGAAATCCGAAGATCGTGGAAAAAAACACCTGCCGTCGCAATAATCCCCGCAAGCGGCGCTTTCTTAAACTTATAGACCAATCCTCCGCCGATCATCAAAAGCAGTCCCTGCCCGACATCTCCGAACATCACTCCAAAGATAAATGAGTACGTCAGACCGACAAACATCGTCGGATCCATCTCGTTATGTGCCGGGAGTCCATACATACTGACGAACATTTCAAATGGTTTGAATAATTTCGGATTTTCCAGCTTTGTCGGCGGTTCTCCGAAATATGCGTCATGATCGTCTTCCACAACGACGAATACTTTATCGTCTTCCTTTACTTCCTCAACGAATTTATCTACATCATCTTCCGCCATCCATCCGCACAGAATATAGTAATCTTCCTGTTTATCTTCCATTCTGGCCGCAAGTTTTCTCACATCGAAGTTATTGGACAGTTCTTCCAGCCTGTCCCTTGCCGCAACTAACTGCGGAGCGCGGTCCGCCAGCATCTCTCCTGCCTGTTTATCCAGATCTTCAATTTCTAAATTGACACGGGCAATCTCGTTTTCGAGTACCCGGTATGCCGTATCGGGAGTTCCTTCAAATTCATCCTTCAACTCGATTCTTTCAAAATGCAGCGACCGGAATACCGCGTCAACTTTCTGTGTCTCCGCCTGCGAAACGAAATATACTCCATAAACATAACTTTCATCCCGCTCTCCTTCTACGAAGATTGCTTTTAGATCATCCATAAGATATTTTTGCATCTTATGATAAAATTCCACTGCGATACGGCCGAAACGATAAGTGATATATCGATAATGAAGCACACGGTGAAGATCGCATTCCAACGGTCGAAACGGCGCTACGATCTGCTGTTTCGCCCTGTATTCTTCAATTTTCTGCTTAAGCTTTTCCATTTTTTTCCTGAAGTGTACGATAATCTTCATCCGCCTTGCGTACAAGCTCAAACATATCGTCAAGACCGAGTTTCGTATCCGGCTCTACTGTTTCTGCATTCGGAAGATATCCGACAAATTCATTTGCCTTACTTAACACTTCCCTGTAGGGGTTCAGCTCCACAAAAGGTCTTAAGTTATCTACTGTCTTAAGTTCCGACAGCGCAGACTCAAGCTGAATCTCATACCGCGAAAGATACTGATCGGTAACACGGTCGATATCATTTCGCGGACCTGATATATTAATAAATTTCATCTTTACGATCATCGGGTTCTACCTCCAATGTATGCTGCCGTTTCTCCCGGATTCAGTCCGTACCGGACGCATTCCATAACGGTTGTCAGCTTTTTCAATTCTTCTTCTTTTAAGAAGAGATAGGTGTTGATCGCGGAGACCGAATACGGATTCTTTCGCCGGTCTGCCGTGTACAGATGATGCAGACAGTCCGCATACATCTGCTCCATTGTCAAATTTTGTTTGAAATTATAATGCCGGGCATAAGTTGTTCTTATTACGACATTTTCAAACTCCTCGACTCCCGGAGCCTCCACCATATCTTTCACTAATTCTGTTGACAATTTATAGTGTATCGGAATCAGCATCAGATAGATATCCGCGGGCTTCATATTGTAATACTTTTTCGCCCTGTAGATCCACTGAATATTCAAAAGATCGATCTTTGACCCACGATCTCTCATAAACAGCTCAAGATCCGACTTTTTCAAAATCTTCTTCTGCTCTTTCCATGTAGATGTATAATAATAAAGATCCAACGCCAGATTGTAATCATAAAGAGTCACATTATCGGTATCTTTTATTTTTTTCAACGGAGCGTAATACTCCGTTTCTTTTAGATTTTCCACAAGCTCATCTGTCGTTCTGGCTGTGATCAGCTTTCCGATAGATATTTGCGAATACCGGTCAAAAAACGCACTTTTATAATTAAGATCAAACGGTTTCTTATAATGGTTGATCACGATACGCAGACAGTAATTGATCAGCTCGATCTCGTATCCTTTCATGATCAGCTTCATAAATTCTCTCTGACTCTGCCCGCAGAAACGGTAAATCTTTGTGTAATCGTGATAAAGCGACTGCACAAGCACCTTCTCTATGTTTCCTCGATGGATCTGATCTTCCGTTAAAGTGTCAAGCACTTCCGCATACGCCGTATTTTTTCCGCAGATAGTCCGCAATATCCGGAACACTTCGTAAATTTGCTATATCCGCAAACTGCTCCGGCGTCAAAAGCTTCGCCTCCATTGCCCGGATCTTTGTCACAATCCCGCTGTACTTAAGTAAATTTCCCATAAGTTACACCTCTGTGATCCGTCTCAATATCTCATGCGCATATTCTGTATGCTTCTCTTCATATTCTTTCCGGAGGCTGCAGATCGTATCCTCACTTGCGCCGCTGCTGCTGTTAAGAACTCTCGACTGTTCTTTTTCCAACTGTTCCCGGATTTTCTCAAGGCGTGCTTTCGTTTTATTTTCTAAGTCCTCGTCAAACTTTTTTCCGTTTTTCATCAAATTCCTGTCCAAGTACGTCATTTTTGCTCTTCTGCATGACGAACAATCGCAGACGCTGCATTTTCAATTTCCGTCAATTTATCCAAAATAGCGTCCATAAAAAGCCTCCTGTCAGCAATAATATATCCCTATGATACACCTTTTCCTCCAAAATGCAAGCCACATCTTCCAAAAAAAATGCGCTCCCTTTAACATTCCCTTAACATCCGTCCATGTTATCCTCTGCCTAAACAGGAACGATTCTCAAACATCCGCAAATCTTTGACCTGACATATGCTGCATATTATGATACAATCTAGTATAACGACCAAAATACAAGGAGACACATATGAGACTTAGAAATATTCCCCGCGCCGACGATACTCTTCAGGCACATTTTACTGTAATCAAGAATCCGAAAGAGTTCCGCGGAAACTGGACTTCGGTTTTCGGAAACGACCGTCCGATACGGATCGAGATCGGAATGGGAAAAGGACGCTTCTTATTAAATATGGCAAAAACCTATCCTAATATCAACTTTATCGGAATCGAACGATATTCCAGCGTCCTGCTTCGGGCAGTAGAAAAAATTTGACACCGAAGAATTTTCAGATTTGCCGAATATCCGCTTTGTCTGCATGGATGCAAGAGAACTGCCGGAAGTATTTGCCGAATCAGAAGTCGACCGCATTTACCTGAAATTTTTCCGACCCATGGCCAAAATCACGTCATGCAAAACGCCGTCTTACATCAACAGAGTTTTTATCCCGTTATGAAAAAGTCCTCCCACCGCAAGGACTTGTGGAGTTCAAAACGGACAACACCCCTCTTTTTGACTTTTCTCTGGAACAGGTAAAGGAAGCCGGATGGACGCTTCAGGCTTTTACATACGATCTGCATCACAACAAAGAGCTAAACAAAGAAAATATTATGACAGAATATGAAGAAAAATTTTCTTCAAAAGGAAACCCGATCAATAAACTGATCGCAATGAGAAAATAACGGCGGCAGCACGGATATGCTATAAAAAGCAGGGTGAGACGCTTCCAAACGAACCTCTCCCTGTTTTTTTCATATAATATAGAAAGATGTATGAGACGCTTTCCGGCCTCGCTTATTTAAGCTGTCCGCTCAATCCGTTCCGTTAAAAGGAGTTTATATGAAACGAAAACATCAAAAATACCGTCTCTGTGAAATATGCTACTGTCATCCGAGACTTAACCGAAAACTTCTTATTATCAAAAATTCTTTTGATGAAGTGTACAAAATCTTAAATTCAGACTTCTGTTCCCGCAAAACACTCCTGACAAACAACTTTTTATTCTCATGTACACACAGCCGGTGACAACCGCAAAGTGTGAAAAAGCTGCGCAAGTTCGCTTTCGCTCAAATCCGAAAAAGTAACTTCGCGTGCTGCGCGTTTCGCAAAGAGTGCGGCGGTGGCTTTTCGCTTCGCCGACCAAAGTTTTCTTTGCTAAATGCGTCGTACTGATGTTGTATTCTTTCCTTGTCGGAAGAAGATAGCTCCATAGAGTTCA
>ENA-OPYU01000078-OPYU01000078.1-human-gut-metagenome-genome-assembly--contig:-NODE-78-length-34155-cov-2.631715_pt1 | contig 34155 bp, 48 predicted proteins | sample MGYA00242637_ERZ504482 | MGnify/ENA primary metagenome ERZ504482 (study PRJEB26092, sample SAMD00036237) | human gut metagenome | host: Homo sapiens | study: EMG produced TPA metagenomics assembly of... | reverse complement strand
GAAAGAACAGGTCATTCTGTTTCAGAACCGCAGGGGGTTTGCCCCGATGATAGAATGCCATACGTGCGGGTGGGTTCCCAAATGTAAGAACTGTGATGTCAGCCTGACCTATCATAAAGGACTGAACCAACTGACCTGCCACTATTGCGGATATACCTATCAACTGCCCCGCATCTGTCCCGCTTGCGAAGGAACGGACTTGCGCAACCGCGGTTTCGGTACGGAAAAGATAGAGGACGACGTCAAACTCTTGTTTCCCGAAGCGACCGTTGCCCGTATGGATTTGGATACCACCCGCACACGCGCGGCCTACGAGCGTATCATCGCCGATTTTGAACAGGGAAAGACGGATATTCTTATCGGTACGCAAATGGTTTCCAAAGGGCTGGACTTCGACCACGTAAGCGTGGTAGGCATTCTGAATGCGGATACGATGCTGAACTATCCGGATTTTCGTGCCTATGAGCGTGCTTTCCAGTTGATGGCGCAGGTGGCAGGGCGTGCCGGACGGAAGAATAAAAGGGGCAGGGTAGTGCTGCAGACCAAGAGCATTGAGCATCCTATCATCCCTCAGGTAATTGCCAATGACTACGAAGGCATGGTCGACGGACAGCTTGCCGAGCGGCAGATGTTTCATTATCCCCTCCTTATTATCGCCTCATATATGTGTATCTGAAGAACCGCAATGAGTCCCTGCTCGATTTGATGGCGCAGACTATGGCGGGCAAGCTGCGTGCCATCTTCGGCAATCGGGTGTTAGGGCCGGATAAACCGCCGGTGGCACGTGTGCAGACGCTGTTTATCCGCAAAATTGTAGTGAAGATTGAAACCAAAGCTCCTATGGCGCGTGTCCGCGAATTGTTGCTGCAGGTACAGAAGGAGATGATAATGGAAGACCGTTTCAAGTCGCTGATTGTATATTATGATGTAGACCCGATGTAGATAGCCGTAGTGCGGGTTGCGGAATGTTTAATATGTGTTTGAGTATGAAAGAGAAGAAAAAGATATTGTTTGTTTGCCTGGGCAACATTTGCCGCTCTTCTTCGGCGGAAGGGGTGATGAGGCATTTGATAGAAGAGGCTGGGCGTGAAGATGAGTTCGTTATCGACTCGGCAGGTATTCTTTCCTATCATCAGGGAGAGCTGCCCGACAGCAGGATGCGTGCCCATGCCGCCCGTCGGGGTTACAACCTGACGCACCGTTCCCGTCCGGTACGTACGGATGATTTCTATGAGTTCGATTTGATTATCGGAATGGATGACCGTAATATTGATGATTTGAAAGAGCGTGCCCCTTCTGTGGAAGCATGCGGAAAGATACATCGCATGACGGAATACTGTACTAAGTTTGCCCATGCCGATTACGTGCCCGACCCTTATTATGGCGGAGCCGAGGGGTTTGAATACGTACTCGATATATTGGAAGACGCCTGTGCAGGATTGTTCGGAGCGGTTGGCGAATAATCACCGCTCAATGCCTGTTGTCATGATAAAAACGCTTGTTGTCGTTGAGGCTGCACGTTGCATCCACTCCGGCCTGTTGCAACCGTTCGGCAATCTCATTCAGCTTTTTCCTTGAAACCCGGCCGATGTAGAAAAGACGGTAACGGTAGTCCTTGTCGAGCAATTCCATGATGTGGGTGAAAGTCTGTTCCCGGGCGAAAATCGAAGTTGACCTTGCGCAGGTCTGTATACGGATAGCGGATTGTCCTGCCTGCACTGTGTACGGTGAGGTTCTCGTTGTCCAGCGTCAGGTAGCAGAACCGGGTCATCAGCATGCAAATGAAGAAAAGGCTCAGTCCGAAGGACAGGATGGCCGGAATGAATCCCCACCATGCATCGATGCCGACGGAATAGTAGCCCAATATCAGGAACATAAGGAATAATATGAAGAACCAAAACATATACAGCGAGGGACGCCGGTAAGTTTCCTCCGGGAGAGTTTCCATGCTCCGTCCGCGCGGAACATAATTGGCAAAAGGCACTCCTTGCGACACCAGAAAGCGGACGAGTGATGAAGGATGCCTGAAGGGAGGCATGTATATTACCTATCCTGCTTTTCCTTTAGGTGGAAAACGAATATTCCGGGACCGTATTTGGCTTTTCCTGCCGGGATATCCTTATGCGCCTGCCGGGGGTAGCGTTCCATGAAACTGAAACTTTCAATCTGATGCAGTTGAATCCGTTGGCTTTGCAACAGAAATTCCGCTCTTTGCTTGTTCTTTGGTACTGAATTTTCATAGGTCTTGCTTTTTAAGTTCCGGGTAACTGATGCGGGTTGTGGTAGATGGTTTTCAAGTTTTTCTTTGAAAACGGCTTTTACCGTTGCTATGTCCTTGAACGTGACGGGGCACTCCCTGAAATAACCTTCCTCCACCTGCGAATCGATAATCTTGTCTACCAGATTGCTGATGCTCTCTTCCGTATATTCGGGCAGGCTGCGCGAGGCTGCCTCTACGGAATCCGCCATCATCAGGATGGCTTGCTCCTTGCTGAAAGGGTTGGGACCGGGATAGGTGAATGACTCGTTGTCGGGTTCTTCGCCGGGATGCTCGTTTTTTCCAGGATATGTAGAAGTATTTTGTCTTTCCCCCTTACCGTGGTGAGTAGTAATGAAATCCTTGATGACTTTAGGCAGGTTGTTCTTCTCGGCCAGTTTCAATCCGTCCGTTACATGTCCGATGACGACTTGCGCACTCTGTTCGTAACCGAGATTCTTGTGCGGATTGACACCGCCCGACTGGTTTTCGGTAAAGAATGCCGGATTCTCCATTTTGCCGATGTCATGGTATAAAGCGCCTGTACGCACCAACTGGCTGTTTGCGCCGATGCGGTTGGCTGCTTCGGCTGCGAGGTTGGCTACCTGCATGGAATGCTGGAATGTGCCGGGTACGGTTTCCGACATGCGCCGCAGCAAACTGTTGTTGATATTGGACAATTCCACCAGAGTAACATTCGAAGTGAAGCCGAAGGTTTTTTTCCACCAGGAAAAAGCAACGGATACGTGAAAAGCAGCAATACGCCGTTTATCACGAAGTAGGTGTACATACTGCCGTTCAGTTTGGAAAGGTCGTTTTCCGTTATCAGTTCAAAAGCGAAATAAACGGCTGCATAAGTCAGAATCACCAGGATGGCCGTGCGGAACAACTGCGAGCGTTGCGATAATTCTCTCAAACTGAAAATCGCAACCAAACCTGCCGTTAGTTGCAGCAGGATGAACTCGTGCGGATAGCGCAGGCAGATGGAACAAATCAGTATTGTGACGACCTGTGTGAGAAAGGCTGTCCGTGAGTCGAGAAACACGCGGATAATGACGGGCAGCATGGCATAGGGAATGATGTATACGTTGAATATATTGTTTGTTACCATAACGGCCGTTACCACACAATAGAACATGATAAGGGTGAAAAGCAGCGCGAGGTTGCCTTTGCGGTTGTAATAATCTTTGCGGAAGAGGTCGAGATAAAGCATGAAGCACAATATGAAGATGCCGACGTACAGAATCTGCCCTGCCAGCATCAGTTGTTTCTGCCCGATGGACTCGCTGCGCTGGATGGACTCTTTGCGCAGGCTTTCGAGGATATTGTAGGTCTCCCGGCTCACTATCTCGCCGCGGTCGATGATTTTCTGCCCGCTCAGTACGATGCCGTTTGCCCATGAATAGTTGTCGAGGATTTCTTCCTTGGCGGTCTCTGTCCGCCGGGCATCGTAGGTGAGGTTGGGAGAGAGATATTCGTTGAGGGAACACTGCCGGAGTATGTTCGGACGATAGTGTATGGTGTCGGCCGTAAGCAGGTAGGCATATGCCTGCTTTACGGAGTAGAGTTTGTCGATGCTCCGTTGGTTGGCAAGCTTGTCGTCTATCACCATAACGGCAGATGTGCTGTCTTTGTGCAGCCGGGCAAGCTCTTCAGTGGAAAGGATGCCCGCCCGGTACACCTCGGATAGTATTTTTTCGATATGGCGGATGTAATCGGAAGAGGGCAGAATGTCGCGCAGATGAGTCTGATAGTCGTTCTTTAGTTTCTTGAGCGCCTCTTTCCCGGTGCTCTTGTCCAATTGGAAATAGGGTTGGAAAGAGGCCAGAATGCTGTCTTGTTCTTTTTTTACGACTTGGTCGTCTTTGTAGATGGGGAAGTCGAAGGTAGCCATCAGTTGCCCGTACTTCCAGGGTTTGTCAATGTCAAACTGGTAATTAAACTTACCGTCTCTCGGCAGGAAATAGACAATAACTCCCACCGTACCTATAAAAATAAGTGCCTTGTATATCAAATCTCTGAACGAGAACTCTTTGTTTTTACCTTTGAAATAGTTCATATCGGTTGAAATTTTTGCGAAAAGTACAAAAAAAACAATAGTATGGAAAAAAAGGTTTAATTTTGCCGTCTAATTTAGTTATAAGTAAGATAGATTATGACAGAAAGAAAAGTCAGAGTCCGTTTTGCCCCGAGTCCTACGGGGGCGTTGCACATCGGTGGTGTGCGCACTGCGTTGTATAATTATCTCTTTGCCCGTCAGCATGGAGGAGATTTGATTTTCCGCATTGAGGATACCGATTCCAACCGGTTTGTGCCGGGGCGGAAGAATATATATTGGAGTCTTTCAAGTGGTTGGGCATTCCTTTTGACGAGGGTGTCAGCTTTGGTGGAGAACATGGTCCGTACCGTCAGTCCGAACGCCGCGACATATACAAGAAGTATGTACAGGTGTTGCTGGATGCCGGCAAGGCATATATCGCTTTCGATACTCCGCAGGAGCTGGAAGCCAAGCGTGCGGAGATTGCCAATTTCCAGTACGACGCTTCTACGCGCATGCAGATGCGTAATTCGCTGACGATGCCCAAAGAGGAAGTGGACGCGCTGATTGCCGAAGGCAGGCAGTATGTGGTCCGTTTCAAGATAGAGCCGGACGAAGATGTGCATGTGAACGACTTGATACGTGGCGAGGTCGTGATAAACTCGTCTATCCTTGACGATAAGGTGCTTTACAAATCGGCGGACGAACTGCCTACCTATCACCTGGCAAATATTGTGGATGACCATTTGATGGAAGTTTCCCACGTTATCCGCGGTGAAGAGTGGCTGCCTTCCGCTCCGCTGCATGTGCTGCTGTACCGTGCTTTCGGTTGGGAAGATACGATGCCGGCGTTCGCGCACCTGCCGCTGTTGCTGAAGCCCGAAGGTAACGGTAAGCTCAGCAAGCGCGACGGCGACCGTCTGGGCTTCCCGGTATTTCCGCTGGAATGGCACGACCCCAAGTCGGGCGAAGTGTCTTCGGGCTATCGCGAATCGGGCTATCTGCCGGAAGCTGTCATCAATTTCCTTGCCTTGCTGGGCTGGAACCCGGGTAACGACCAGGAACTGATGTCGATGGATGAACTTGTAAAACTGTTCAATCTGAGTCATTGCAGCAAATCGGGTGCTAAGTTCGACTATAAGAAAGGTATCTGGTTTAACCATGAATATATTCTTCAGAAATCGGACGAGGATTTTTTATGTCTTGCTGCCAGTCACTGTCATAGACTTCTCTTTTCCCTTCCGAATCCAGGAAAATCCTCATTCTGGCCTGCTTCTGCCTTTTTGCCTTTGCAGCCTTCTGTAATCCAGGAAAACACCGGATATCCACAGGTACAGCCAAGGGGTTGTTTTTCATGGTTCACTTGCATTTCTCTGATTCTCATACCAATTTCCTCTATTCCTCTTTCGCCCATCCACAGGCACATGTTACAGCCCGCTTCCAGCCTTTTGATTTTTTATCCCGCTCTTCTTTTGTAATTTCCGGCTGGAATACTCTGTCTATGCTCCAATTTTCCACAATCTCTTCTTTGCTGTTCCAATACCCAACAGCCAGTCCGGCCAGATAAGCTGCCCCCATAGCAGTTGTCTCTACGCATACAGGACGTTTTACCGGAACCTGAATCATATCTGCCTGGGTCTGCATAATAAAGTTATTGGCGCTGGCCCCTCCATCTACCTTCAAAGAATTTAATTCTATACCGGAATCTGCTTCCATGGCTTCAATGACATCATGCACCTGATAAGCCATAGATTCAAGCGCTGCCCGGATAATATGACATTTATTCACCCCTCTGGTAAGCCCTACAATGGTTCCCCTTGCATATTGATCCCAGTAAGGCGCTCCAAGCCCTGTAAAGCAGGAACCACATAACAGCCATTGGTATCTTTTACCTTTCTTGCCATGTATTCGGAATCTTCCGCAGAATCAATCATGCGAAGCTCATCCCGAAGCCACTGGATAATAGCTCCGGCTACAAATACAGAACCCTCCAGGGCATAATTTACCTTTCCATCCAGTCCCCAGGCAATGGTAGTCACCAGACCGTTTTCGGAAAATACCGGCTTCTCCCCTGTATTCATTAACAGGAAACATCCGGTGCCGTAAGTGTTCTTTGCATCTCCTTCTGCAAAACAGGTCTGTCCAAACAATGCAGACTGCTGGTCTCCTGCCGCTCCGGCAATGGGAATCTCCCCTCCGAAAAAGCTGCTGTCTGTCTTTCCGTAAATACAACTGGAAGGTTTTACTTTCCGGGAGCATACATGCAGGAATATCCAGTTCTTTTAAAATTTCCTCATCCCACTCCAGGGTATTAATATTATACAGCAGGTTCTGGACGCATTGGAATAGTCTGTCACATGGACAGCCCCTTTTGTCATTTTCCAGATAAGCCAGGTCTCCACAGTACCAAAGAGCAAATCTCCCTTTTGCGCCTTTTCTCTTGCGCCCTCTACATGATCCAGAATCCATTTCACTTTTGTTCCTGAAAAATAAGCGTCAATAATCAGGCCTGTTTTTTTTCCGGAACATTTCTGTAAGTCCTTTTTTGCCTTTAAGGAATCGCAATATTGGGAAGTTCTCCTGCACTGCCACACAATGGCATGATAAATAGGTTCCCCTGTATTCTTATCCCAAACAATGGCGGTTTCTCTCTGGTTCGTGATTCCAATAGCTGCAATATCTCCCGCCTCTGCCCCTGCTTTTTGCATTGCTTCTACTGCTACACCAAGCTGATTAGACCAGATTTCATTGGCATCATGTTCCACCCAGCCAGGCTTTGGAAAATACTGGGTAAATTCTTTTTGAGCTGAGCTTACAATTTCTCCTTTTTTATTAAATAAAATACAACGGTTACTGGTTGTTCCGGCGTCTAGCGCCATAATATATTTTCCCATACTCTATACCTCCTAAAGCAAATCCCGTTCCAGAAGCTCTCTTTTCAAAACTTCCCTGTGCGAAAAAAATGAGCTGTGCAGAAAAAAGAGAGTCTCCCCTTTCATCTGACAGCTTTTCTCATACTCTGTTCTGTCCTGGATTCTATTACGCTATGCATATTCTAATAATATTTTACCTCTAATAAAGAAATTTTCAATCAACCTATATCAATCTATTCAAAATTTTTCACCTTTTTCCTTTTGCTGCATAGGGTAGATTAATAAAGTTTCCAGAGGTTCCTTTATGTATATTCCTCCCTTAAAAGCAACGCAGACACAGCAGCCCGATACAGGCAAGCTGCGTCTGTACGTGATTTCTGCCCTGCGCAGCCAACCAATAGAAGATGCTACGGTTACTGTTTCTTATACCGGAGACCCTGATTCTATCATTGAAACAGCCAAAACCGATTCCAGCGGACAGATTCCTGAATTAACCCTTCCCGCACCGCCACTGGAATACAGCATGGCCCCTTCTGAATACCAGCCTTATTCAGAATACACCTTCCGCATTTCAAAAGAGGGGTTTGAAGATTTAGACATTTCCGGCTCTGAGATTCTCCCGGAAGCCACTTCTATTCAGCGCGCTGTCATGAACCCGGCCCAGCCTCAAAATAATTTTGAAGACATTGTCATTCCTGCTCACACCCTCTATGGAGACTATCCGGAAAAAATTCCTGAAGATGAAATCAAACCCATGGATACCTCCGGTGAAATCGTATTAAGCAGAGTAGTGATTCCTGAATATGTAGTGGTTCACGATGGAGTTCCTACCAATCCCACTGCGCAAAATTATTATGTGCGGTATCGCGATTATATTAAAAATGTAGCCAGCAGTGAAATCTATGCAACCTGGCCGGATGAAACCATAAGGGCAAATGTATTGGCAATTATGTCCTTTACATTAAATCGGGTATACACAGAGTTCTACCGCAATAAGGGCTATGATTTTACCATCACCTCTTCTACTGCTTTTGATCACAAATGGATGCGCGGAAGAAATATTTTTGAAAGTATTTCCAGAATTGTAGATGAGGTCTTTCATAACTATCTGTCAAGGCCAGGGGTACGTCAGCCTATACTTACACAATACTGTGACGGACAACGGGTAACTTGTCCGGGGTGGATGACCTTTTTTGGTAACAACGTGAAAGTTCCAAAAATGATACAATATTCCCTCCCAGATTGCCAGTCTGGGAGGCTTTTTCTTACTGAATCAGAGACTTAAATGTATTATATCCTGCGATTCCATCCACAGTAAGCCCATGATCTGCCTGATACTGTCTTACTGCTTTTTGCGCATCCGGCTCCAAAATTGTCCATCAACGCCATTGCAATAGTATCCTTTTAACATAAGAAGAATCTGTAAGGCAGTAACCATATACTGTTTTTCCTCCCCCGCGGACTGTATGTTTGCCTAATGCAGATTCAGACTTCTTACCCCATTTTCCATCCAGGGCAAGTCCTGCGCCATAATCAAGGTTCATAGCCTGTTGTAGAACCCGTATTCCGGCCTCTTTTGTTCTTGGCCCCCTAATGCCATCTGCCCCTAATCCAGGCATTGCAAAATTACGGGCATGAATCTGTCCATCTCGGATTATTGGATTTGCACCTGTGCTCTCTTCTGCCTTCGGTTTGTTACTGTATACCGTGTTTCCAGCCTCATCATAGACAGAATATCCCTCTTTGCATTCTTTTTTCGCGCTTTCCAGATTTCTGTATGCCCCAATCTGGCATTTTTGCATCTGACCAGGATTTACGGATTCTATACAATGTTCCAGAGGCAGGTGGTTTGCTTTCGCTTGTCTGGTTTCCATTTAATCTTCCATTTACCTGTTCTGCAATCCAGGAAAACTTGCTTGCCAGATAAGTGCCAGGGCAGCCAGTAGGCGCAAACCATCTGTGCATGGTAAGGTTACCTCTGGTGTCACCTGTATATACCAGTTTTGGAATACCATTTCTTTTGCAGATGTCTACACACAAATCAACCAGTTTATTAAGCGCTTTATCCGATACTGGCCAAGGCTCTCCTGTGGCACTGTTGGCCACTTCGATTGTCACTGCTCTATGGTCATTTGCAGAGTTGGAGGAACACCAGGAACGGTCCTTCTCTTCCACATACATTCCAACCCTTCCGTCATTTCCAATACCGTAATTCGCACTTGCTTTCCTGGATGCAGGGGCGAAAACATTGCCGCACTGCTCTACGGTTAAGTTTCCAGCCATGTGGTGGATAGTAATACGGTCAATTTTATGGTTTCTTGGGCTTGTCCTGTTCGGTGATATTTTTGTGTAATTTACTAATGGACTATTGCTCATATTTTTCTTCCTTTCTGCCGGTTGCGCCGGCGCAACAAAATAGAGGGCTTTATTTGCCCTCCGTAACCTCTGGAATACCTGCTACACTGGTAAGTACGCTTACCACTCCTGCCACAACTGCACTGGATACTACCATCTTCCAATCTACTGCGGAAATGACTGCTCCTGTGCCAATCACTGCCACGGCTGTCTGTGCCATGGTTTTAACTGCACGGATTCCTGCTGCTTTTAACCACTTCTTTGTATCCACTGATACTTTTAATACACAATTCTTAAACATATATATCTTCCTTTCTACAATCCAATCTGTGCAACTACAAGTCCAAAGACTGCTCCGATTGCTAATGTTAATAAGTACCACTTTACTTTCCTCCAGGTGTCCCCGTCTCTGCTTTCCAGTTCTTCCAGCCTGGTTTCCTGTCTGGACTGGCTCTGTGCCATCTGCTCCACGGACTGGGCAAGGCTCTGCACAGATGCAGTCAGTTCCCCAATCTGCCGGACAGTTTCTTCCAGATCACCCAGCCTGTGGTTCATTCTCTTGTGCTCATCTTCCATTCTCCGGCGGAATTCCTCATGCTCCGCCCTGCTGATAGGTGTGTCCATATGCTATCTCCTTTTATTTTTTTTGCAATAAATAAGACCCGTTAAGGTCTTGCACGTATTTCCATATGTATTTCCTTTCCTGTTTGCTAAACTATATAGTCCTTTAGTTTACTGCATAATTTCTTTCCAGATAGTATCACCAACACCAAATGCTCCCGGCTCCCAGACGTTGTTGTCCACCATAGATTCCCATTTCTTTCCGTTGTGGGTTACTTTAGAGCCTTTCTGGTATTTAACTGGTGGGATTCCATTGTAAGGCTCCCATGCAGGATATTCTTCCTGTGGTGTTGGTTCTGGTTCTGGAACAACTGTACCTCCACTTTCTACAGTTTCCTTAATTTTCTGTACTGTAGCACTTAAAGCTGTTACTGTTTCTTCCAGTGTAATATGCTTTTTAGAGAGTTCTTCAATCTGCTTCTGCAATGGGGCATTTGAATTTTCTGGATTAGCATTTGCCTGAGCTAGTGTAATAAGTTCATCTCTCTGCTCATCTGTAATTTCACTCTGCACCCACTTTGTATCAATTTTCTTTAAGATATCCTCTAAAGAGTATTCTTTAGAATTAATTACATTTTTAAAAATTTCGTACATAAACATCTTCCTTTCTTATAATAATGCAATCTGTGTGTTCACAATGGCTTGATTAAGTTCTTCGAATTTCTTGTCTATGTAATGTTTTGTGTCCGCTACATAGGATGCTTCCATTCCAGCGTTTTCATCGTTGGAAATGACTGTAGTTGGATAGTTACTATGTAGTATTTTAAAAGCTGCTATTGTTTCTGGTGTCAATTCTGTTTCGGTTGGGGTCTCAAACACATACTGTATTTCGAAATCCCTTTTCTCTTTTAAATAATTCTTCCATGTTTCTAACGAATTTATTTCACTTTCAGGCGGAAAGGATGCTGTTATCTGTGAATCGTAGACATATATCTTAGGAAGGTTTTCTAGAACATCATCCCATACCAGATTAGTAAATCGAATATAATTACACACAGAATGATGATTAATAGTGCCATTTTTCATTTTCAATCATCATTTGGAAATTATTATTTTGTGTTTTCTGTTATTGTATGTGACCAGTTCTCTGCACCATCAAAAACTTTTTCTTCCAAATCCTCTGTATATATTTCCCTCTAGCCAAGTCAATTTCATCCGTAATCCACTGCTGTCCTGTTGAGTCCGTGTAGTTACCGCCTGTATCTACTTTGATTCCTGGCAAGCCGTTTGGAGTGGAAAGAGTGAGCGACTGGTTAAAATACGATTCATAAGGCAATGCGATTTCTCCACGATTTAACATAATGTCATAAAACTCGGCACTTTGTCCGCTTTTGTTTATGTCAAATCTTAAATATGTTCTATCTCCTTCTTTTATTTCGAATTGTGTCCAATTTTTTATTTCCAGTAGAGTGAAAAATCGTGTATTATCATTGTTGTGTATGCAAACGAACATTTCTACTGTATCTGTTCCATTTGTAACACCAAAAGGTTTATTACTATTATAAGATAACGTATATTTGCCAGGTAAAAGTCTCAACATATCGTCTGGTTTATTTATAATATTAACTATCGCTTCTTTTTCAGTAGAAATCTTACTGTTAAATATAATTTTATTACCAGATACCGACAAGGATAAAGTTGTATTATCAACTTCATATTTTTTAACAGTATTGATATCAAACAAATTCCCTGTATTAATTTTGATATCAACATTACCTTTCTCTCCGACATTCACAATTGGAATCGGTGCATCCGGCGACGGAACACCGTTCTGCTCACTCTTACCGAATACTCTTAGATTCTGAATCGGCAACTTTGCACTGTCTTTAACTTGGATTATATCCCCCCCCCCGAAACTTTTCTGACTAATTAAAGCGTTTTGAATTTCGAGGATTTGTTTTTGCAGGGATTGATTCTCTTCTTTAATTCTCTTTCCGATATATGCTTCCGTATCCGCTACTACTCAACAGATATTTCGTTTTCTTGATGTCAGCACGGTTGTAGGGTAATTTGTGTGAATTGTCTTTAATTGCTCGCTATCAACTGGAGCGGTAATTACTTGCTCCACATACTCTTCGTATTCATCATTTTCCCCAGCAGAAAGACAGTATTTCAGTCCCTCTTTTGGAGAAAGCCAATTCTCATACCCTTTTATGTTCTTTTTTATTGTTGAAGACCTTTTTGTCTGTCCTTTATCAATAGCAAACCATATATTCTCGCCATTTTCATCTATAAACTTAATATTCCCACCTTCACTCAATTCTCCGTTGGTGATAAGTGTAAATAGCGTACCAGCTTTTGCTTCGAATGGAATGAATTCATTTCTCTTTTCTGTCTTAAGAATATTCTTCCCTGTAATTATGATTTTTCCTGTTCCAGACAATTGCTTTTATTGGAAGGTTCGAAGAATCATTTATAATGATAGTTTTTCCTGATGCTTTTTTTATTATTGCAGGAGCTTTATTTCCTATATCTTCCTTTAGTTTAGCAATGCCCGCTTTATTTTCTTGTATCTGCTCCCGGTCCGCAATAATCTCCTGTGCAGCACCCTGTACAGCTTGTACCTGCTTTTCTCCTTCTGCGGAGACATTCCCGGCCTGGGTTGTTCCTTCTGTCTGTACTGCCTGTACTGCTTCGGATTTTGCTGTTTCTATTGCTTCTGTAGCTGTCTGCTGTGCAACTTCTACAGACTGCACAGCCTTTGTTCCTGAGGCTTCCACCGCATTTTTCTGGTCTGTGCCTGTCTGCTCTATTGCCTGTACTGCCTGCTGTTTTGCGGTACTGATTTCCTGCATGCCCTGTTCGACTGTTCCGGCAATCTCCCCACCAAGCTGTTCTATTCCAGATTTTATAGATTCCACCGCTTTTCGGTCTGTACTTACTGCCTCCTGCGCTTTTAAAACTTCACCCTTCGCTGTTTCCACCGCTGTTTTATCCTCTGCGGTCTTACCTGCCGCCGTTTCCGCTTCGGTTTTGGCTGTTTCCGCGCCTCTTCTAGCACTCTCTGCCGCTTCTTTATACAAACCTGCGTCTGTAGCTGACTTCTGCGCCTGCTTGGTTAATTCATTTACTTTTCCCACCTGTTCTTCGATACCAGACACCGATTCTACAAGTCTTTCAACCTCTTTCCTGTCTGTTGCGGTCTGTTCTGCATCTTCATGTGTTTTTCCGGCATAATACTTTGCATTGTCTTCTGCCCGTTCTGGCAAATCTTCTCTGCCATGCGCCCAGCCCTCTGCCTGCTTCTCGGATTCTGCGGAACGTGCTGCGGATTCATTTACTGCTTTGATTGCTTCCCGGAATAATTCCGCATCCTCCGGGCGGTCAAAAGCTTCTGGCTTCGACCTTGCTTTTACCTGTATTTTAATTCTTCTTGTTGTCTTTCCGCTGGAGCTGTCTGTTAGGTACACGAATGCATAGATACTGTAATTCATGTCCGTATCATTGTTTTCCAGCATACTATCCGGAATTGTTACATCTGTCACACCATCTTTTGTAGTTCCGATTCTGGTAACAGTAGTACCTCCTGTCTCATCCAGCCCGAAATGGATTTCCACCGCAGTCGGAAGGTTTAATCCCTGGATGCGGAGCACCTGGCCATAATCGTACTGGTCTAGGCCTTCCACATACTTCGTTTTTTCATCTTGTGTAAAATTTGCAATCACCATTCCTGTCACACCTCCAATACATCTTTCGCATTCTTGAACTTCTCCTGTTTCTTGAGCCAATGGTATGCTTTCTGAACAATGTTCCCTTTAAACATTTCTGAATTTTCATCGTAATTGAAAGATATGTATTCAGATTCGACATACGGAAATGCGTAATCTTCCCCCTGTAACGTTTCCGTATGATCTATCTTCGCATAGTCCTTTTCTTTTTTTCGGCCATCAGCATCTATGTAGGACTCCACAAGAATCGTGATCTGCTGATTAACCTGCACATTTACAAGAGAAATTCTGTGATAAGTTAAGGTCACACCGTTTTTTGATACAATCGTTTTATTTAGTGCCATACTTCCTCCTATACACCGTAGATGCATCGCAATACAAATCTATTATTTTCATATCTCACTCCGCCTGCTGTATAAGCTCCTTGATTTGCATTGTCTCCTATTACTTTCGTGTCGTAAAATGCCAGCATCTTCCTGCCGAAACCAACCGCATCCGCTCCACCAGACAGATTAAAGCAGTACTTAACCCAAGGATGTTGCTCTACGAATTTCTTTGGAATAAACTGGGTATTCCACCACCAATCCCCCGGTTTATTGTTAACTGTATCAAAAGCAGAAAACACAAGGATGATTCCGTGTGGCTGGCTCAGGATAGATTCTGTAAGCACTGCCTGCTCTGAAGCATTCATGATCAGTTCTCCACTCCACAGGACATTCATATTTGCATACTTTGTCAGGTCAATTTTTTCGTTAATGGTAATATTTGTAGCATGTAAGTTCATTCCGCTTGGGCGAACCCTAAGGAAGGTAATGCCACTTACGAGCTGAGAAAACAATGTAGACCATAGCTCTACGCCATATTCATCCCGAAGTTCCTGAATCGGTCCTACACCGCCAATGGTTCGACTTTCGTATTTATCAAAAAACGTCATGAGGTTTTCTTTGATTTCAAGGACTTTTACACCGTTCAGAAAGTTGTTAATGTCAGCGGAATTTACTTTTCCAAGGTTTGACGTGATTGCACTTAGAGTCTGTACACTAAGGTTTTTCACAGAAACATAATATAATTCCCACGACGATCCATTCCAACTTTTAATCGGTTCACCATTTGCAACCTGCCAAAGTTGTCCAACTTCCGGATTTGGTGGTGCTGTTGGAGATATAATAATGCCGCTGCTCCCATTTTCGCCTGCTACGCCTGGCTCGCCACGATCCCCCTTTATCCCCCTTTAATTTTAGTCCATTTGTAATCCCGGTAATTAAGTGAATCGTTTATGTAAAAGTCTGTATACTGCCCTATATATTGCTTATTTATCGAGTCAAAAACAGAAAAATCCACTGACCCATCCGCACTATTAGCATAAGCGATGTGCAAATATGATGTTCTACCATCCGAGCCATTTATGCCAGCTATTCCTTGTTCACCTTTTTCTCCTTGAGAGCCTTGGAATTGAGTCCATTTATAATCTCTCGGATACGGCGAATCATTCGGATTGCTATCTACATATGTTCCTATATATTTTGAAGGTGTCTCAGTCATCTGGTTCTGCGATGGATTTAAAACAGGGCTGTATTTGATATGAAAGTATGAGGATATACCATTCGAACCATTTGTTCCTGGTATTCCCTGTTCGCCCCTTTCCCCTTGCAATCCTTGCAATCCAGGCTCGCCACGATCCCCTTTATCCCCTTTAATCCTGCTCCAATCATAATCCTGATAATTAGATGAATCACTGATGTTGAAATCCGTATATTGCCCCAATATAACTTTTGTTGATAGAATCGGAAGTCGAAAAACCTACAGATCCATCTACGCTATCAGCATATGCGATATGGAGGTATGAAGTCTTTCCGTTTTCTCCATCTGCACCTGCAACTCCTTGGTTCCCTTGTTCCCCTTTATCTCCTTTGATTTCGACCATTTAAACACTTTAGGGTCACTCAAATCCACAGCATCTGACATCTTATTTTCGGCAATTCCCATGTAAATTTTCCCATCTGGAAATAATGAAATGCCGGTGCCCGATTCATCATCCGCATAAGCAATCCATGTATAAAATGTTTTGTTTGCTGAAAGCTCTTTGAATTTTTCGGCCAAAAGTTCCACTTCTCTTGATATTCCACTATTTTTTAATATGTACTCTCCGAATGTAGCTGTTTTAGTTTTTTCTGTATCAGACGTTTCTAGTTTTAAAAGGCGTGTATTTAAATATAAACCAATATCATCGTCAATGATTGTTACTCTGTCACCTATCTGGACATTTTCCGGAAGTTCAACTATATCCGCTTCATAATTGATATCAACATCACAAATAGATTTTAGCTTTGTAACAGACCTTTTGCACAATTCACTCTGCGATAACGTATCGTAGGAATATGTTTTTACAATATGCCCAACATTCCCTAAAATCTGGTGCGGTTCATCTTCCCAAACATACCTTGACCATTTTTCCAAAGCCTTTCTTGAACATATTTTGTCACCATCTACATAAAAGTCCCCATCATCGTATTTATACCCTTTTAGAGTTATAGGAACGTCTGAATCTTCTGGTGTTCCCCCTGTTACAAGCAAAGCAGTAGCAAGTTCTGTGATAGATTGTTTTACTACAATCTTTTCAACCTCTTTCCCTTTTCTAAGCTGTACATCTGTTTCAATGCCACGTTTTTTGTGTATATTTATCAATTTCCTTGTTACTTTTAATCTTTCGATTTCAAAGCTGTACGAAATCTCAGCGTGATCAAATTGCTTTGCTACGCTCGCAAGCCTTTCTGTAACAGTTGCTTCCCCCTCCCATTTAAGTTTCCTCGATAAATGTGGAACTTCATTTCTACCAACAACAAATCCGCTGTCGTAGGCGAATTTATTTATATAATATTCAATTGAATACGCTTTATCTGCTTCGTAGTTCCCCACCACCTCATTTAAAAGGTCTAGCCCTGCATCTTCTGCATATACACTCACCTCCTGGCTTCCTGTATCGGATTCACTTTCTGTAATTGTGTAGAACTCATTTTTCTTTTCCGCTTTTGCGTAAAATATAATTTCCACTTCTTGTGCATTCTTCTACCTTACGCCTATTTTCTCTTGAATAAGAAAATGTAGCTTCAAAATGAAGCTACTCCGCTTTCGGTGTCTTCAACTTTAAGGTCTGAAACAATTTCAATTCCTTTCTTAAGCTTTGTGCTCGCCATCCCGAGAATATTCAATTGTCTATCTGCAAAGTAAAGAATCATAAGAACACCTCTCTGTATTTCACTTTAAATTTCGGTTCATACCCTTGCTTCACAAAGCTTGAATATGCCGTTCCAATTTGATTAATCCCTTGTTTAAGGTAAAAATCTTCCCAATCATTTCCAAGTGCCCCTAGCCCTTGTTCTAAAATTCCATTGCGGTAGATATTTCCGCTTTCACAATCAGCGATCACTTTATCGTTTGGAGTAAATACATTTTTAATATCAATAGTTGCTTCCTTTACATCTTTAATAACTTTAGCATAATGTAGCCCATTATCTGTCAGCACCGGTTGCTGTGCATGCTGCCCGAATAAAAAGGTGATGGAATCAACTCCAGTATCGGTAATTGATTGATCCGTAAATTTTTTACAAATTCCGTTCACTGTAAATGTTATTTCTGCTCCATTCTTCTCTATCAGGGTTGCGGTGCGATCATTGAACCAAAAGTTCCCGTGTGCAACATCTACATCCGTCTTGTATGCAACTGCTCCTTTTACAAAAAAAGTATATCGTTGCATTACTTCCATATCCACCCTTCACAATGCTAACACCTGCAATTATCTGTTTCCCGCCAACTAATAGTGCCTGAAATACACCCACCTGGCTAGCTCCATCCCAGCCGGAACCAATGGCAAAGGTATTAGAATAAAGCAGTTTACAATTAACTGCGTTTTGGATTGTTCGTGTGACAGATGCACCATGCCAATATGTGCCAGTTCCAAATTCTCTAGAGGTTAAATAATATCTGCTCGGTGCATAGCTCTTATATGCATTTATTACCATGCCAGAACATACTGTTTCAGGCAAAACCCCCGACTCGTCACCAGGTTTATCCGTTCTTTCAACTTTAAACTTTATCCCAGATAATGTAGTAGCTTCTGAGCTTAAGTTTCCAATTGAGAATGTTGCGTTTATCGTATAACCTGTGTTTCCATACCATATTTCCTCGGCTTTTTTTTAGATATACCTCCTGCCAAACTCCACCGATCATAATTTTTGCTTTTAATGCATTCGAGCTCCCGAATATTGCTGTTGCTTCCTTTAATTTCACTGTGATTGCAATGGAGATGTCTGCTGTTTTTTCAGTTCTGTTTGTTGCCCTTGCTTTTACAGTATAATAAAAAATGATATCCCCGCTAGTTGTCGCTTTATTCTCCAAAAGAATTCCGTATGTGTCTCTATTTATCGCCGGAGCATCGTAAGAAGAAATTCCCATTCCGGCTACTCCGGTTTGAACAACATCTGAGCCTGTTGTAACTCCTATATTTTGCTTCCACTTTGCCTGAGCGGTTGCCCCGTAACTATCATGATTGCTAAAAACTGAGTTGACAAGAGTTGTTGTACTCGGTGGGAATATAAGAGGAATCCAGTTCATTAGGGTTTCCCTAGTTGTATTATTTTCTCGTTTTCATTAAAAAAAGCAACAAATCCACAATCTCCATTTGTAGACAACGACGTTTCATTATCATTCTCTTCATGGAAGTCTACGCACAGTTTAGGGAATGATTTATAAGTCCCGCCATAATCAACCAGTATCGTATTGCTATTTTGATTTCCAAACGCTTCATACTCAGTAACGGAATATTTAAACGGATCAGCACAAAAGATTTCAAACTCTCCAACCACACAATTTCTGCCCTCTTCCACTTCACCAATTTCCGTCACTGTCCCGATATAAAACTTATCTTTTTCATCATTAAATATCAAAGTTGCTTCGTTTGCACTAAGAATATATCCAAGCATGTTATATGATTCTCGGTATTCTTCTGCACTTTTTGCCAGTAGTTGGTATCTAACGGTAATGATTCTCGGTGGATACCTTTTGCTTTTATTAACTGCCCCGTCTCTTGCTTTCATTTCGTAATAATCCAACTCTGATGCCAGGGCTTCTCTCCCTTTTGTTGACAAAGTTCGATATCCCTGTACTATATTTTCTATATATTCTCCATTAATATTTAAGGCTTCTGCGGGCAATGCATCGCCGCTCGAAGCCTCATTTACATCTATAAATTTATACATTGCCCTACGCCTTTCCTTGTTTTCTTCTATTTCTGCGTTCACGCTTATTAAGTTCGTCTTCTGTGTACTTAGCTGTTGTCTTCGCAACCTCTTTTCCGTCAATCTCTACAGGGACAATAATAGTGTAGTTTGCAATTTTTTTCATATACACAATCATCACTTAAATCCGATGTAGATATATTTCCCGCTAATGCCAAATCAGGTTTTTTGATAGAAGAAGGAATATGAATTAGTTTCATGGATGTTCTTTTCGCTTCACCGAACATTTTTTTCATCCCTTCAACGTACCCTTCTCCCCAATACTGTCCCAATTTATCAGAGACTTTAGACGGGCTGTGAATTTTAGCTTTTGCACGTATTGCTTTTTCTGCTGCGGCCGCTAGCTGTGCAGCGATGCTTTGTACTCTCCCAAGAGATGCAGCCATGCCATTCGCCAGTCCTGCTCCGATGTTGTATCCACAACTATATGCTCCTGATTCTGTCTTTTTAAGTGCAGACAAAACAGAGTTAGAGATCTGATTAGAGGTTGCTATAGAAAGCGTTCCTCCTGCTAAAAGTCCTGCGTTGAATTGATTCATAGCCAACTTTATAGTGTCCGGTAACTTGTCTGTTCCGCTTTTTTACTCCGTCGTTTATTCCATCTCCAACATTTTTCCTGCATTTTAGCTTTTCCTGCTGCACCTGAAAAGGTGCTAATTAATTTATCTACAGCTGATTTCGCCTTGTTTCCAAGAGCGTCTAAGCCCTCATTTACAATCGACACAGAATCTTTCATGCTTGTAATAGAATTTTTTTGCTGCTTTTTGCATTACTGGCAATTGATTTCATGCTGGAATTCACAGCTACTAAAGATGCTGCCATAACGGCTGTTCCTGTACTTGCCGCTAACATAGCAACTCCAAACGCAGCTACCCCTACTGTTGCTGCCACAATTCCAATTCCGAATGCCACAAAAGAAGCTGTTATCAACAAAAGTGATGCACTTAATGCGACTGTCACTGCAAATAACGCAGTAAAAGCTACAACACTGCTCATTGCTCCTGCACCTACTAATGGCAAAGCAGATGCCAATACAGTTACTGATGTAGCTGTTACTGCCAGACCGGCTCCTAATGCTATCGCTCCTGCAGCTAGTACTAAGACTCCGGCCCCCGCTACCAAAGCAGCTGCACCTACTACTAAAAGTCCCGCTCCAAGCAGTAATGCCCCTGCACCGGCTACTGCCGCACCAGCTGCAAACACGCCCATCGACACACCCAATGCAGCAATAGCAACCGCACCTTGTAATCCATATTCCACAAGAGCCGGAAGGGCTGTTGATAAAATCACAATAGCTGTCGAAGCTAAAATCGCACTAACGCCCACAAGAACAAGTGCAGCTCCAAATGCGAGAAATCCAACGGCTCCTGCTGTTAAAGCTGGTCCTAAAGCAGCTGCTCCAGCTGCCAAAAGTGCAATCGCCGCCACCATACCTACCATTACACCAATTGCAAGAGGCCCTGCATTTGCCAGGGCTATAGATGTGGCTGCAAGTACGGCAAATGCTGCACTCACAACTAAGATAGCTGCCCCAAGGACTAAAAATGCAGTTGCTGTTTGAACTAGGCTTTTGCTTCCTTTCATAGATTTAAGCAAAAACATCATCCCAACAGCAACGCCTGCTACTGCCACAGCCATTCCTGCCAAAACACCAATTGCGAGTCCACCTGATTCCGCTACTGCTACCGCAGAAAGAGCAAGTAATGCAAACCCGCTGCTTATAAGAAGAACTGCTCCTGCCATCATCATAAATGCTTGTGCTGATTTTAGAATTGAACCAGAACTGGATTTACTTGCTGATCCAGTTGCTTTAGTTCCTGCTGCAATACCAAATAGTTTTCCAGCCAAGCTTGCAATTCCTTTTCCAGCAAGCTTTACAATAGCACCTGAAAATGCACTTACGAAAGGAACAACCGCTTTCACGATTTTGAATCCTTTATATGCAAGCAATAATTGCGGTAAGTGCTGCAACACCAACGCAATTTTATCTGCATTATCTTCCAGGAATCCTGCAAATGTTTTTAGGTATCCGGCTGCTACTTGTACAGCATCTCCAAAACTTTTAATACTGGTATCGGAACCAATTTCTCCTGTAAGTTCCGAAAATGCTGCCCCAACCGCAGAGAAAGCATCTGAAAATGCAGTTCCTACGCCAGACATATTTGTAATAAAAGCATCCCAATATTTAGAAACCGTTTCGAGCCCTGTTTTTACCTTACCCGCAAGGGCATTTCCATCTATCTTATCAAAAGCACCAGATAGTTTTTCAACAGCTTTAATTCCGTATTCCGATATCACATCAAAGGTAGGGAGTAATTTATTACTTGCCGTCTCTGACAATCCATCCATTGCCTGTCCAACAGTCTTGTATTGTGTTGCCATTTTCATGAAGGCGTCACTGGTTCCCACTTCTGCTATTGTATCTAAGAAATCTTCTGTTTTAACTTTTCCGGCTTGAATATCTGAAATGAGCTGTTGTGTTGTTTTCCCCATTGCTTTTGCTACTTGTGACATTCCTGCTGGAGTTTGTTCCAACATCAATTTAAAATCTTCCCATGCTACTTTGGGTTTTGCTGCCATTTGAGTTGCTTGCTGCGAAAGAGTTTTCATGGCCTGTTGTGGGTTTTCTGCTGCTGCTGCCAAACCACCGAATCCTTTTACTAATTTTTCTGTATTTTTTGTCCCTACAGCGGCAAGCTGTGCAAAAGTAGAAGCCATATCAGATGCAGAATAAACAGTATCAGCAGCAAACTTTTGCAAAGAACTCTGGATATCTGCAATCTCAGCCTGGGGCTTCCCGTTCATAGACATATTTCCTTGGAAAGTTTTCCAGGTTGCAGACGCATTTCCCATTTCGGATACCATATTACCAATTCCACCACTTATGACAGAAAAAAGCTTTTTGCCCAGCTCCCATCATAATTCCAAATCCAAAGCCGCCGGTAACGGTCTCTTTTAATTGGTTAGCTGAATTTATAGCTTTTTTAAATGCACTGGAAAAGTTTTTATCTTTCGCCGATAGAATTGCCTTTACAGAAAAACTCTCTGCCATAGATTCAGCCTCCCTTCTTTAAAAATCTTCCAATCCCAGAAAATCTATCCTGAGATTTCTTTTTTCATTCTTCACTCTATCTATTTGTCTCTCATAATCAAAGAATTTACTAAACTTCTGATATACCGGTCTAGTTTTATTCTTGCCTACTCTTTTCTCTGCTTTTACAGCGTAATTCAAAAAATGCCTGCCAGTGTGTCCAATACTCTTGATCTACCTGTCTTAATTCCAAAGCTTCCATAAGAAGCTCATATTCCGGTATTGTGAGCTTATTCACCTGTTCCAGACTTTGAAAACCAAGGTATCGGAAGCAATTTATTGCTATTTCCCTATATACCTGTTCAAAATCTTCTTCTATTTCTCCGCATTCTTCGCTGCTTCCATCTGTTCTGCTTTGGCAATGTCCCTTCTGATATTTTTCACTGTGTTCTTCGTAGCATTTGTTTTTCTCTAAAAAATCCAGCACCTCATCAAACAGACTATCAATATCGGTACTCTCTTCTTCAATGTAGGTATCTAAAAGTGGCTTTGTAACCCTTGGATTCATATCTTTATTTGCAGTATCCAACACTTCTTCCAGCTGTTCTAAATCTCCATCCATAATTCCGGCCACAGCATACCGCAGTCCAACTTCTTTACTTTTCCCTTTAATGCCTTCTTCTGGGATAATAGTTTTTATTCATTTCTCTTAAAATCCCATTCCAAAATTAAACTGATATACCTGTCCGTTAATTGTTAATTCCATCATAATTTTCATTCTCCTTCTTTTGCGATATCTTTAAATCCATACAATTCAATCATTTCCTGTTGTTCTACCGTAAGTGTTACTTCTCCGTCTGCTCCAGTTCCTTCAACTCCAAATGTTAGAGAACATTCTACATAATCCTCTGCACCGGATGTCTTTTCGAACTCCGTAACATATCCCTGATAATAGGTTGCTTTGTATTTATTTTGTACAGTTCCAGCCTCTGCGAGGTTGATTTCCCAAATCTCCACTTTCCCTTCTTTTACCAAAGCGTCACGAAGCTTCTGGATCATCGTGTCTTTTGCTGCTAAAAAGTGCTGTGGTAGTAATTTCAATTTCTACACTTCCTGGTGTTCGAATTGGTCCATCTTTCGTTTCTGTGGTATCTGCATCACGGCTCATGGAAGTGCTGTTTTCTGTAGTAAAAGCCAGATGTGTAGCTGCTTCTTTTTTTGCATCAGCCAGCATCCTGTACATATAAAATCAATTTCTTTCCAGATACTGCTTCTGCAAATAACTGTAATTTGTATCTATTCATGCTCATTTCCTCCTAACTAAAAGCAAACTCCACTTCCAAAATCCCATGAAGAAGTGGAGTTTTTGTTGTAGTGTCTGTTATAATTCTCTGATTCACATTCTTTACGAACCACGAGTAATTTTTTGTTTTTTCTATCCTCCGGCACACAAGTTTGATTTCCTGTAGCATCTTTGATACTGTTCCCCCGTTTCTTTGGGCTGCTGTGCCAGATATGGATAGAAGGGAATGTGCTACCAATAACCTCTGTTTTTGTATTACGGTCTGTCTGCTGCATATCCCCAAGATATACAAAAGGATATGGTGTATTCTCTGGCGGAAGTTCCCCATCAAATACGTCATATCCCAATGCTTTGATTCTTAATAACAATTCTGTGAAGATTTCCTGCTGTGGGTCCATGGTATCACCTCGTCAATTTCTTCATGTCATTTCGGAACTTATCCTTCTGATCCTCGAAAGCTGGTCGCATATAAGGCTGTGCCTTCATGTACCTGGTTCCATATTCCACATATCCTGCATATTCTGCAGTTGCTTCAGATTCTGCAGTTAAACCGTTGTCTCGCATTTCCAGCCCTACACTTCTACGCAAGTGACCAGTGTCAATAGGGGCATTTCTCTGTGCTTTTGCCTGCATCTCGGCTCCGTTGTGACGCACTACTTTCTTTACGTCCTCCATGGCTACGTTTCTTCTTAGCTTCTTTTGCAGTTTTTCCGCGCCTACAATCTTTACTTTTGGCATTTCTGCACCTCCGATACCACAAACGTATGCTTGACCCTCAGTTTTCTGGAAGCATCCACCTGGTAAATAGCCTCTCCAATGCGTATGCGGCTGAACGGAGCGTTATAATGGTTTTGAAGTTGTATGGTAAGGCTTCCCTGCTTAATACTGCCATATAGTAGTCTCAGTGTCTCCTCTCCCGTGTTTACAACAGATGCAAGACGCTTTGTTTCTTGTATGGTATCTTCACGGTAATCTCCAGTTTCCGGGTCATATCCGCCAGGAGTGATTTCTTGGAAATAAACTGGTGCATCATATCTCATATCCAAAGAATTCCTCCTTTTGCCTCATCCTGATTATGGGTTTCTTTATATGCTCGTATATCGTCCATATAAGCTGTAAAATCAGATTCCTGAAAATTTTGGCTTTCTCCCTCTACTGTGTGAGTAGAAAGCCCTTCTGAACCAATACGGTTATATCTGGCAATAGAAACTTCCATTATGATGTAGTTTAGTTCGTCCTTTGGGTCTATGCCTCCAAGAAGCACTCTTAATCTAGATTGGGTAGCACTCAGAATCCAAGATAATTGGGCATCCATGGATTTATCATCTTCTGAAAGTCCAAGCATCTGTTTTATTTTTTTCAGCATACATACACCTTCTTAGGCTCTTGCTGTCACAACAGCTGTTCCAGCTTTCATTGCCTGGTACTCTGCATTACACTCCACTACAGTAATGATTTTTTCCTGTTTCTGCAGTAATATCTGCGGTTCCATCCCACACAGACCATGTTTTCACATTTTCGTCCATATGCAACACTCACTTCCTCTTCAGAATTTTATACTTGTATGTATTGTTTTCTGTCTTTGAAGGAGTCACCGTAATTTTAGTATCTCCTTTGGAAGTACCTGCTGCTGACTGAACAGTAAGTTTTTCTAACTTAGATTCTCCCCCTTTTTCCAATTTCGCAAAGGCTTCATCTTTACGATCATAAATCCATGCACTCGCTCTCCCGCTACTCCCGCTCCAACCAGATCAACAAGGCATGGATCGAGGAATACCTGAACGAGGCGCACTCGAAAGGGCTGACCTCGGTGCGCTGCCACTGCAACGTGATGGCGTGGAGCGACGACCGGGAGGAGCTTAGGCGCATCAAGAACGAGGTGGGCAGCCAGCTCGCCCTGATGGAGTGCAAACCGAGGCACAACACGGTGGACGTGCCGACGCTGTTCTGGGCGGCGATACCGGGCAACGAGGGGGACTTCCCCTTCGAGGAGAGCTTCTACACGTTCATCCCGCAAGCCCTGTGCTTCTTCACCGAGGAGACGAACTACAAGGACTCGCTCTCGCCCTTCGGCATCAAGATGGCGGACAGGATGACGGGCAGACCGCTGCATCTGGACATCAGCGACCTGCCGATGAAGAAAGGGGTGATCTCGAACCGCAACAAGTTCGTCCTCGGTCCGAGCGGGAGCGGCAAGTCGTTCTTCATGAACCACCTCGTGCGCCAGTATTACGAGCAAAACAGCCACATCGTGCTGATCGACACGGGCAACTCGTACCAAGGGCTGTGCGAGCTGATCCACCGCAAGACCAAGGGCGAGGACGGGATTTATTACACGTACACGGAGGAGAAGCCCATCAGCTTCAACCCCTTCTTCACGGACGACTACAAGTTCAGCGTGGAGAAGAAGGACAGCATCAAGACGCTGCTGCTGGCACTGTGGAAGGGCGAGGACGAGAAAATCACGAAGACGGAGAGCGGCGAGCTGGGCAGTGCGGTGTCGGCGTACATCCGCCGGATACAACAGAACCGGGACATCGCCCCCTCGTTCGACACCTTCTACGAGTACATGCTGAACGATTACCGGAAGGAGCTGGCTGCAAGGGACATCAAGGTGAGCCGGGAGGATTTCAACATCGACAACTTCCTGACCACGCTCCGGCAGTATTACAAGGGCGGGCGCTACGACTTCCTGCTGAACTCGAACGAGAACATCGACCTGCTGCACAAGCGGTTCATCGTATTTGAAATTGACAGTATAAAAGATAACGCCGAGCTGTTCCCCGTGGTTACGATCATCATCATGGAAGCCTTCATCAACAAGCTGCGCCGCCTGAAAGGGGTGCGGAAGATGCTGATCTGCGAGGAGGCTTGGAAAGCCCTTTCCTCGCCGAGCATGAGTGAGTATTTGAAGTACATGTACAAGACCGTCAGGAAATATTTCGGCGAGGCGATTGTCGTCACGCAGGAAGTCGATGATATTATCTCGTCCCCCATCGTGAAGGAGGCTATCATCACCAACTCGGACTGCAAAATCCTTTTGGACCAGAAGAAGTACATGAACAAGTTCGACGGCATCCAGTCGATGCTCGGGCTGACGGACAAGGAGAAGTCGCAGATACTCTCCATCAACCTCGCCAACCATCCCGGACGGAAGTACAAGGAGGTGTGGATCGGTCTGAACGGGGTGCAGTCGGCGGTGTACGCCACGGAGGTGTCGGCTGCCGAGTACCTGACCTATACCACCGAGGAGAGCGAGAAGACGGAGGTGTTCGCACTGGCGGAAGAGTTGGGCGGCGACTTGGAGCTTGCCATCAAGCGGCTGGCGGAAACGAAGTATAAATAATGTGCCGATGCGCTGAAGTGGCGGACAGGTTGCCGGACGGGTGGTTGATTGACCGGACGAACGGCTGAAGGGTCGGATGATTGACCAAACGGCTAAACGGTCAAACGGTTAAACAGTTAAACGGCTGGATGTACAAACGGCTAAACGGCATGGAGAGAATAAAATTTGTAAACTTAAAAAAACGGAATCAAGATGAGACGATTGAATTTAATCCTGCTGCTGTCGGCGGTGACGGTGGCGCTGGCGTTTGTCATTTCCTGCAAGGAGACAAATGCGGAACGGTTGGAAAAGATGTGCGGCGAGTGGGTCAGCACGGGCGGCAAGCCGCCCTTCACCCTCTGGGAAGAGGACGGCAAGTACCGTGTAACGGTCATGTACAGAAACCACAAGGGCGACAGTGAAGCGGAGACCTACCTCGTCCGGGAAACGGAAGGGGTGCTGTTCATCGAGACGGGCTTCGCCGTGATGATGGACTATGACCGGGAGAAAGACCGCATCCGGCTGTCGCCGGGCGGAGAGTACAGGAGAAAGAGTGACGGAACCCTAAAACAGTAAGGACATGAGAACGATAAAGGCAATCATCGTGGGCGTGGCGTGCCTGACGGCAGGTGCGGCCAACGCCCAGTGGGTCGTACACGATCCCGGCAATCTGGCGCAGGGCATCATCAACACAGCTAAGGAGATCGTGGAGACCTCCGCCACCGCACAGCACACGCTGGACGGCTTCAGGGAAACGGCGAAGATATTCGAGCAGGGGCGGAAGTATTACAATGCGCTAAAGGCGGTGCATGACGTGGTGAAAGGCGGAGTGAAGGTGAAGAAGTCCATCGGGCTGGTGGCGGACATCTCGGAAATCTACGTGCGCAACTACCAGAAGATGCTGGGCGACCCGAACTACACGCCGGACGAGCTGGAAACCATCTCGTTCGGGTACGCCAAGCTGTTGAGCGAGAGTGCGGACATCCTGCAAGATCTGAAGAACGTGGTGAACGTGACGGGGATGTCGCTCTCGGATGCCGAACGGCTGGCTATCATCGACCAGAGCTACAAGCGGCTGCTGGAGTACCGCAACCTCGTGCAGTATTATACGGACAAGAACATCTCGGTGAGCTACCTGCGGGCGAAGAAGAAAAATGGACGCCGACCGGGTGGTGGCTCTCTACGGGGATGCGGAAGACCGTTACTGGTGAGAGTGGCAATATATAATAATGTTCACGTACATAAATATAATATAGGACTATGTTGTTAGCGATAGACTTCACGAACCTGCATGAGATATTGCAGGTATTGTATCAGGACATGATGCCGCTCTGCGAGAAGCTGACGGGGGCTAGCCAAGGGAATTGCCGGGCTGGGTGCGCTGTTCTACGTAGCCGCCAAGGTGTGGCAGGCGCTCGCCCGTGCCGAACCCATCGACGTGTACCCGCTGCTCCGCCCGTTCGCCATCGGGCTGTGCATCCTCTTCTTCCCCACCTTCGTCATCGGCACGATCAACACGGTGCTCTCGCCCGTGGTGAAGGGCTGCCACGGGATGCTCGAATCACAGACCTTCGACATGAACCGATACCGGGAACAGAAGGAGACGCTGGAGAGGGAGGCGTTCCGCCGTGACCCGGAGAAGGCGTATCTGGCGAGCAAGGAGGACTTCGACAAGAAGCTCGACGAGCTGGGCTGGTCGCCCAAGGACTTGAAGACGATGGCGGTGATGTACATTGACCGGACGGAGTACAACATGAAGCGGAGCATCCGGCTGTGGTTCCAAGAACTGCTCGAACTGCTGTTCCAGTCGGCTGCGCTGGTCATCGACACGATACGGACGTTCTTCCTGATCGCCCTCTCCATCCTCGGTCCGATAGCGTTCGCCCTCTCGGTCTATGACGGGTTCCAGAGCACGCTCACGCAGTGGATAACGAGGTACATCTCCATCTACATGTGGCTGCCCGTGAGCGACCTGTTCAGCTCGGTGCTGGCACGCATCCAAGTGCTGATGCTCACCCGTGACATCGAGGCGATGAGCGACCCGACCTTCATCCCGGACAGCTCGAACACGGTGTACATCATCTTTTTAATCATCGGGATATTCGGGTACTTCACCATCCCGACGGTCGCCAACTGGATCATCATGGCGGGCGGGGTGAGCCAAGCCAACCGTGCGATGAACCAAACCGCAACAAGGTCGGCAACGTCGCCGCAGCGGGTGCGGGTGCCGCCGTGGGGAACATCGCCGGAAAAATCATCAAGTAGCGGCGGATGCCCCAAGAAATGAGTCATAACGAATAAAAACCGGAAACATGGAATTTAAGAGTTTGAAAAATATCGAAACGAGCTTCAGGCAGATACGGCTCTTCACGCTGGTATTCGCCTGCCTGTGCGCCGTGGTGACGGGCTTCGCCCTGTGGAAGTCGTACAGCTTCGCCGAGGCGCAGCGGCAGAAGATCTACGTGCTGGACAACGGCAAGAGCCTGATGCTGGCGCTCTCGCAGGACGTGCGGCAGAACCGCCCGGTGGAGGCACGGGAGCACGTGCGCCGCTTCCACGAGCTGTTCTTCACGCTCTCGCCCGACAAGTCGGCTATCGAGGGCAATATCAAACGCTCGCTGCTGCTGGCGGACAAGAGCGCCTTCAACTACTACAAGGACCTCTCGGAAAAGGGGTATTACAACCGGATAATCTCGGGGAACATCAACCAGATGATAGAGATAGACAGCCTGCGGTGCGACTTCGACAAGTACCCGTACAGCGTGCGGACGTTCGCCCGGCAGATCATCCTGCGGGAAAGCTCTGTTACGGAGCGCAGCCTTGTGACCCGCTGCCGCCTGCTGGATGCGGTCAGGAGCGACAACAACCCGCAGGGCTTCATCATCGAGGGCTTCGAGGTCACGGAGAACAAGGATTTGCAGACCCTCAAACGCTGACGGCTATGATAAGGAAATTCATCACAAAGGCGCAGGACTGGGCGGACGGGAAGCTCCGCGCCTCGCCGGGCGTATCTCGCCCGACATGCGTGTGGCAATCATCCTCGTGATGCTGGCGGCGTTCGGCGCACTGTCGGTCTATATGACCGTCTCCTCCATCTACCGCATCGGCAGGAACGACGGGAAGGAACTGGGGATAGAGCATATTAGGCGCCTGCAATTACCCAATGACAGTATTATCAACCCTTTTGAAAGCGGACGGTATGGGACTGGTGGAGAAGTTGAGTGAGTGGCTGCTCCGCCGGGAAACGGAAGGCTGCGCACCTGCGGGCGGACAACCGGGCAAGTCCCACGGCATCGCTCAAAACGGGAACGGAAGGAACCGCCTGGCAAGCGGCAAACCGGGGAGACAGGCAGAAGGAAGCCTCCGGGGAGGAGAATCAGAATGTAGGACAACCATAAATTTTTGACATGATGGAAGAACAGAACCAAGAAAAAGCAACGGCAACGCAGCACGTGACGGTGGCGGATGCCGCAGCCCCGGAGACGGGGAACGGAAAGAAGGAGGACAAGGGCGGCGGGAAAAAGGAGAAGAAGACAGCCAAGCCGCTCACGCCGAAACAGTTGCAGCAACGGAAGAAGCTGATGGTATATCCGCTGATGGGCTTGCTGTTCCTCGGCTCGATGTGGCTGATATTCGCACCTTCGGAGGAGCGGGACGTGAACCGGGACACCGTGGGGGCGTTCAACGCCGACATCCCCCATGCCGGAGAATGACGGGATATCGGCGACAAGCGGAAAGCCTACGAGCAGGCGCAGGCGGAGAAACAGCAGGCGGAGAAGGTGCGCTCGCTGGAGGACTTCGCCTTCTCCGAAGAGAGCGATATGGACGGGGTGGAAAATGGAACTGCCGGACAGCGAGCCGGAACGGGAACCGTTCAGGGACTATTCGGACAATGGCGGCGGCAGCCGTTCTTCCGTTACCGCCTACCGGGACATCAACCGTCAGCTCGGCTCGTTCTACGAGGAACCGAAGGTGGACGGGGAAAAGGAGGAGCTGAAAAGGCAGGTGGAGGAGTTGACCGCCAAGCTGGAAGAAAGGGAACGGCAGGCGGGCGGAATCGATGATCAGGTGGCGCTGATGGAGAAGAGCTACGAGCTTGCCGCCAAGTACATGGGACAGAACGGGAAGGACGGCGCAGCCGTGCAGAACGACAACAGTCCAAGACAGCCCGCCGTGGCGGTGCAGGTGGCACGGGAGCGGACGGTATCGGGGCTGCAACAGCCCCTGAGCGATGCGGAGTTCATGCGGCGGTACAGCCAGCCGAGGAACTACGGCTTCAACACGGCGGTAGGCAGCGGGTACACTATGGGGAAGAACACGATACGGGCGTGCATCCACGGAGATCAGACGATTATGGACGGACAGACGGTGAAGCTCAGGCTGCTCGAACCGCTGCAAGCGGGAAACCTTGTGATTCCGCAGAACACGCTCGTTGCGGGTACGGGAAAGGTACAGGGAGAACGGCTGGATATTGTGGTGTCGTCCATCGAATACCGGGGGAACTTGCTGCCCGTGGAGCTGGCGGTGTATGACAGTGACGGGCAGAAAGGCTTGTCTGTCCCTTCATCACTGGAACAGGAAGCGGCAAAGGAGGCGATGGCGAACATCGGCGGCGGGTTGGGAACGAGCATCTCGTTCGCACGGAGCGCCGGACAGCAGGTGGCGATGGACATCACCCGTGGGCTGATGCAGGGCGGCAGTCAGTACCTTGCCAAGAAGTTCCGCACGGTAAAGGTGCACCTGAAAGCGGGGTATGAGCTGATGCTTTACGCCAAACAACAATAGATCGACAGATTATAAAACCATTAAAAAGAAAGGACAAATGAAAAAGATTTTTTGGATGGGTCGCCCTGCTTATGGGCATGGTGACGGGTGCGAACGCACAAGTGAATGATACGATACAGCGGGTTACGGGCAACGACCTGTATCAGGGGATTACACGGAAGCTACCCTACCGGCAGATGGTTACGCCCCACGGGGTGCAGGTGACGTTCGCCAAGACGGTGCATATCATCTTCCCCTCGGCGGTGCGGTACGTGGACTTTGGGAAGCAAATTGGATTATCGCCGGGAAAGCGGACGGTGCGGAGAACGTGATCCGGGTGAAGGCGACCACCGAGGGGTTTCCAGGGGGAAACGAACTTTTCCGTTATCTGCGAGGACGGAAGTTTCTATTCGTTCAATGCCCGGTATGCGCATGAGCCGGAGATGCTGAACATCGAGATGAAGGATTTTTTGGAGAACGGGAACACGACGGACTTTTCGCATACCCGCATGAACCTCCATTTCCGGGAACTGGCAGGCGAAAGCCCGCTCTTGGTGAAGCTGATCATGCAAAGCATCTACAAGGAGGACAAGCGGGAAATCCGGCATCTGGGGTGCAAACGCTTCGGGGTGCAGTTCCTCCTGAAATCCGTCCACTCGCACAACGGGCTGTTCTATTTCCACACGGAAACGAGGAACAGGTCGAACGTGGCTTTCCGGACGGACTTTATCCGGTTCAAGGTCGTGGACAAGAAAGTGCCGAAGCGCACCGCCATTCAGGAACGGGTGATCGACCCGGTGCGCAGCTACAACGAGGTGCTGGTGACGGAGGGGAAAAGCGACGTGCGCACGGTGTATGCCGTCCCGCAGTTCACCATACCGGACGACAAGCTGCTGGTCATCGAACTGTTCGAGAAGGACGGCGGTAGGCACCAGACCATCCGGGTGGAGAACGCCGACCTCGTGGCGGCGAAAAACAGATTAACGAACTGAAAATCAAGTAAGCGATGAAAAGGTTACTGTTCATTATCCTGCTTTTCGGGGTGTGCCTGCATGTGAACCGGGCACACGCCCAACGGTGCCTGCCCGGAATGAGGGGCATACAGCTCACGGGCGGGCTGTCGGACAACATGCGCTGGAAAAACGGCGACGGCTTCGGCTACCACGCCGGGATAGCGGTGAGCACCTACACGAAGAACGCCCACCATTGGGTGGTCGGTGCGGAATACTTGGAGAAGCGGTACGGCTAGCCGGGACTGCCTCTATCCGGCGAGCCAGTTCACGGGCGAGGGCGGCTATTACCTGAACGTTACCTGTCAGATGCCCGGGAAAGAAACGGACCGTTCTTCGCCGCACTGGGGCTGTCCGCCCTTGCCGGGTACGAGACGGTGAACTGGGCGAGAGCCTGCTGCCGGACGGCTCCCGGCTCACGGATGAGGACAATTTCATCTACTGGGGGTGCGCTCACGCTGGAGCTGTCCGCCTACGTGACGGACAAGATTGTCTTGCTGGTAAACGGTCGCCAACGGGTGCTGTTCGGCGGCGACTGCGGGAAATTCCACACGCAGGTCGGCGTGGGAATCCGCTTCATGATTCGATAACTGCTATATAATATAATTGTATATGAGGACAATGATTTATAGAATATTCACGGGCTGCTACATCGTGGCCGCCCTCGTGCTGGTCGCAGCCTGTAATGACGGGCTGGATATTCAGACGAAATACCTGTTCACGGTGGAGACGATGCCCGTCCCGAAGGAGCTGAAAGTGAACGAGACGGCGGAGATACGGTGCGAGCTGAAACGGGAAGGACGCTGGGAGGACACCCGGTACACGATCCGCTGGTTCCTCTTCGACGGGGAAGGGACGCTCAAACTGGATGACGGCACGGTGCTGCTGCCCAATGACCGCTACCCGCTGGAGAAAGAGACGTTCCGGCTCTATTACACCCGGCTGTCGGACGAGCAGAGCAGCTTCACCGTCTGGGTGGAGGACTCGGACGGTCAGGCGGTCGAGCTGGAATACGACTTCAATGCGGACAACGACAAGGAGGACGGGGATGGAAGTGGAACTGGGAAAGAGTGAGGTGCCGGCTTTGGCGGAATTGAAAGACCTGTGCCGGCACGAGTGCACCGCAGAGCGGTACGCCGATACCGTCAGGGAGTTCGGATGGTCGCTGGAACATGTGCTGGAGGACATGAAAACCCCGGAGATGTGCCGCCGTGCGCTGGAAGCGAGTGCGGAACTCGGTTACGGGCATCTGGCATTGCTGCACCATATCCCGTTCGCAGAGGTCTGCATGGAAGCCATGCGGGACTGGTACGGGGACGGCAGAGCCGATCTTTACGAGGTGGCTTCGGCAATCCGACCGGAGGTGTTCGACGGGAAGATGGCGGATTTTCTGGTGGCGGAGGACGGCAGGTGCCTGTCCCTGCTGCCCGTCCACCTGCAAACGCCGGAGCGGGCGGCGAAGGGCGGTGGAGGTGTCGGGGGACGTCCGCCCTCCTTTCCGACCGGGTGAAGCCGGGATTGAAAACGCCGGAGCTGTGGCGGAAATGCGCCGAACATAGCTGGATGTCATTCGTGATGATTCCGTGGAGGGCAAGCGGTCGCCGGAAGCGTGCCTG
>ENA-OPYU01000077-OPYU01000077.1-human-gut-metagenome-genome-assembly--contig:-NODE-77-length-34286-cov-3.680787_pt1 | contig 34286 bp, 44 predicted proteins | sample MGYA00242637_ERZ504482 | MGnify/ENA primary metagenome ERZ504482 (study PRJEB26092, sample SAMD00036237) | human gut metagenome | host: Homo sapiens | study: EMG produced TPA metagenomics assembly of... | reverse complement strand
TGAAACGCTTGTCAATGTCTTTCCTTCCTTATCAGAGACGTAGGAGTAACCCTGATTCAGCTTCCGAAGAGGAGAAAGACCGTGAAACCGTTTCCAGATAGAGGGACAGTCTGTGTCATTTTATCTTTTATCCTTTTTGTTCCATGGCAGACTGGATTCGTTCCTGCACATCTGCCGCATACTGCTGACGGTCACGCAGACGGCTCTCTGGATTCAGATACTGAAGACGTGTTCCATATCTTTTCCAGTTTTTGGCCCCTGATTTACGTCAAATTTTATTCCACACTGCCCGTTCCAGCCGTTCCTGATACCCTTGCATGGAATTCAAAAGAGTCCGGCAGTCAAAATAGGCGAGTTCTGCCGCTGCTGAAGGTGTAGGGGCACGAAGATCCGCCACAAAATCCGCGATGGTAAAGTCAGTCTCATGTCCCACTGCAGAAATTACAGGTGTATGGCACTCAAAAATCGCCCTTGCCACCTCTTCTTCGTTAAAAGCCCATAGTTCCTCAATAGAACCACCGCCCCGGCCTACAATGATCACATCCACGCCTGCCTCGTCCAGCATGCGGATACCACGTACAATACTGGCCGCTGCTCCCTCTCCCTGCACAAGTGCCGGGTAAAGAATACTCTGGATAAAAGGATTTCTTCGGGTGGAAACGTTGATAATATCCCGAATCGCAGCACCTGTAGGAGATGTGACAATCCCCACTCTGTGGGCAAATTCCGGTATGGGCTGCTTATACTCCTGTGCAAACATTCCCATATCCTCCAGCTCCTGCTTCAACGCCAGGTATCTTTCATAAAGCGCACCAGCTCCCTCTAAAGTAATCTCCTTCGCATAGAACTGATATGCGCCATCTCTTTCATAAACATCTACTCTGCCCCCGGCTATCACCTTGTCTCCATCTTTCATGCGGAAAGCAAGACCTTTTCTGGAACCTGCGAACATAACGCATTTCAGTGTGCCGCCTTCGTCCTTCAAGGTAAAATAGATGTGTCCTGTGGAGTGGTATTTACAGTTGGATACCTCTCCCTTTACATAAATATTCTGTAAAAAATAGTCCTGGGTAAACATGTTCTTCACATAGCGGTTTACCTGACCAACAGAATAGACATTATTCATTTTTATTTTCCGGTGCCCTGGAGCTTACATTGCGGTTGACAACTACCACCTTTTTGGAAGGATCCTTTACCTTGAAACCGGATTTCGGTCTTGCAGAGGTCTGTTCTTCTTTCTTAGAAGATGCCTTTCTTGCAGCAACCTTCTTATCCGGGTTGGCAATCTTTCCAAGGATTCCGTTTACGAATGCACCGGACTCTTCAGAACCGAAGCATTTCGCCAGTTCTACAGCCTCATTGATGGCAACTCCTACCGGCACTTCCTCTTTCTCATATTCAAGCTCATACACAGCCAGACGAAGAACTGTCAGATCAACACGGTTCATACGGCTTGTCTTCCATCCCATACTGATGCTGTTCAGCTTCTCATCAAGCTCATCTGTGTGGTTCATAATGTTCATATATTTGCGGCTGATATAGTCCCGGTCGCTCTCTTCCAGATTCTCAATATCAGCTAAATATAAAGCCAGCTGCTCTTCCATTTCTTTCTGTGTATTAAACTCGCTGATAAAAAGCAGCTTAAAAATATGTTCTCTCTGTTCCCTTCTTCTCATGTTTCCTCCTACTATCTGTAACTCCCGAAAATCCCTGCAAAGAAATGCCAGCTCACGCAGACATTCATAGAAAAAAAGGAAAGGTTTACTTTCCTTTTTTCGCTTACTTGCTTTTTTCATTCTCCATATCTACGCTTGCAATATGAATATTGACATCTGCAACCTCAAGTCCTGTCATGTTCTCAATGGCTGCTTTTACTTTCTCCTGAACCTTCTTGCTGGTCTCAAGGATATTCATGCCATATTCAATATTCAAGGTAAGGTCAACGCTTACCACACTGTCAACAATTTCAACCTTAACTCCCTTGGAGAGATTCTTCATTCCAAGCTTGCTTACCAGCTCATTGGTAATATTACCTGCCATGGAGGCAACTCCGTCTACTTCTGTAGCGGCAAGTCCGGCGATAATAGTAACGACCTCATCTGCGATCTGAACCTCACCGATTCCCTCAATATCCTGTATTTTATATGTTGTTCTCTTCTCTGCCATGCTTACAAACCTCCTAGGTTTAATCTGCCGGCTGCCGGAAAATTCGCATCTTTCCCCGAGGCCAGCGTCAAATCTGCCTTACGGCGTATTTACACGAAACGGACTATCCCACGCATCTGCGCAGTTCTATTTCTATCCGAGACTTTCTTTAATTATAGCAAAATGCGTCAAAAATGAAAAGAGTTATTTACTGAATTCTGTTAATATTAAATCCGGATTTCTGTCTTCTGTCATGCCCACACTCCATGCATTGATAAACAGAAGCAACGGATTGCCTTTCAGATCTGTAACCTTCTTCATGTCAGAAGTTCCGACGATCTTGTCCACCTGAATCTCATCCTTGTTCGCAATCCATCTGATGTGCTCATATGGCAGATTTTCCAGACGAATTTCCACATTATACTCGTTCTCCAGACGATATTTCAAAACATCAAACTGGAGCACACCAACAACGCCCACAATGATCTCTTCCATATTTCCGTAAAGCTCCTGGAAAATCTGGATGGCACCTTCCTGTGCGATCTGGTTAATTCCCTTTACAAACTGCTTTCTCTTCATGGTATCCAGAAGTCTTACCCTTGCAAAGTGCTCCGGTGCAAATGTAGGAATGCCCTCAAATGCAAATTTTTTTCCAGGCGTACAGATCGTATCTCCAATAGAGAAAATACCGGGATCAAATACACCGATAATATCTCCTGCATAAGCCTCCTCAACTACATGGCGTGACTCAGCCATCATCTGCTGGGGCTGAAGAAGTCTCATCTTCTTATCCCCCTGTACATGATAAACCTCCTGGGAGGCATCGAATTTGCCGGAGCAGATACGCATAAATGCAATTCTGTCACGGTGAGCCTTATTCATATTTGCCTGAATCTTAAATACAAAAGCAGAAAAAATTCTCGCTCATAGGATCAACAAGACCTGAGTCTGCCATTCTTGGAAGAGGTGACGTAGTCATCTTCAGGAAATGCTCCAGGAAAGTCTCAACACCAAAATTGGTAAGAGCGGATCCAAAGAACACAGGAGTCAGTTCTCCCTTACTTACCATCTCCTGATCGAACTCGGCACTTGCGCCATCCAGAAGCTCGATTTCCTCCAGAAGCTGTTCTTTCTGCTCCGGATCCATAACCTCAAGTGCATGAGGAGAATCCAGATCGATTTCCTCAATAGTTCCCTCCTTGGTACCTTTCTGGGTATCTGTGAAAGTAAGGATCTTATTCGTGTTGCGGTCGTAAACACCGCGGAATTTCTTACCGGAACCGATTGGCCAGTTAATAGGGCAGGTTGCGATTCCAAGCTCTTTTTCGATCTCGTCAAGAAGATCAAAGGTATCGTTGGCATCACGGTCCATTTTATTGATAAAAGTAAAAATAGGAATGTGTCTCATAACGCAGACCTTGAACAGCTTTCTGGTCTGTGCCTCAACACCCTTGGACCCATCGATTACCATAACTGCAGAATCTGCAGCCATCAGGGTACGATAAGTATCCTCTGAGAAATCCTGATGTCCAGGAGTATCCAGAATGTTGATGCAGTAACCGTCATAATGGAACTGCAATACGGAAGAAGTAACGGAAATACCTCTCTCCTTTTCAATTTCCATCCAGTCTGATACTGCATGGCGGGCCGTTGCCTTTCCTTTAACACTACCGGCCAGATTAATGGCTCCGCCATACAGCAGGAATTTCTCAGTCAGAGTAGTCTTACCTGCATCCGGGTGGGAAATGATGGCAAAGGTTCTTCCTTTTTTCTATTTCTTTCGTATACTTCGACACGTTTAGCCTCCTATTTGAATTCTCTATTTCAGACACGCTCTAGAGCGTGTATTCTTACATTTTTGCAGCATTCCTATTCTAGTATAAGGACTGCTGCACTGTCAAGGGGGTATATCATGGATTTACTGTAGTATTATCACGGATTTACTGTAGTATCATCATCAATATCCACGGAAGTCTCCAGTGATTCATCTTTATTTACCAGTTCTTCCTCGCTTTCATTTAACGGCGTGATCACAATATTTTCCGGCGCAATTCCCGTTTTTCTTTTCACAATGTCTTCAATCTGAGCCCGTTTTGCATCTGTCAGATCTGCTTCCGGAACCACCACATCTGCCGTTTCTCCGGTAAGGTTTACGATCACATTTTCGAAGCCTTTGGCTTCCAGAAGAAGTTCTGCTGCCGACTCTTTTTCCGTCAGATCCGCCATGGAAACCATTGTGCTCACAGCCTCCTGCTTCTGGTCATCTCCCAGATCCTGGTTGTTAATAATAGCCTGCAGGTCTGCTTTATTCTGGGAACGGATCTGTTCTCTGGAAAGTTTGGCCTGGGCCGCAAAATCAGAAGCCGCAGTAAGTACAGCTTCCCCCGGCGTGCTGGTGGTCTGATCCTGCACATCCGTAAGGCTGCTATCCGCCCCGTTCTCATCCAGAAGGGCTGTTTCATCGGTCAGATCATAGTCTACATCCTCCAGAATACTGCTGCTGTCCGCGCTTGCCTCCTTATTTTTCAGGCCAAGATCTACATCTGCAAAATTCAGGTATCCTGCAACTGCGATCAGAACCGCCAGTGAAGTAATGATTACCTGGTTCTTTTTCAGAATCTTTTTCACTTTACCTCTCCTCATTTCATTTTCATTACTTTAATTTTATGGGCATCCAGCTGAAATAATGCCATAACTCCTTCTACAATATTCCTGGAAACCACAGAATTATCTGCTCCTTCCGCCGCGATCAGCACTCCGGTCACCGCCTGATTTCCGGAATCGTAGAAACTGCTGCTGTCTTTTTCTTCCCCCGTCATAAGGAGCACCCGCACTTTTCCCACTCCTTCTGTCTGGGATAAAAGATCTTCCAGTTTTTTCTCCAGAACTGTCCGTTCTGCATCTGTATTTTTCTCAGAAGAAGCTGAAAAAAAGGAACTGCTTTTTACTTCCGGGGAGCTATCCTTTTTATCGGATACCGGAAGTGCAATTACTGTAAGCAGAAGTCCCAAAAGGAGAAGAATCACCCATTGTCTGCTTCCCATTTTCCCAAGCAAGGACTTCACAGTTTTCTTCCCTGATTCCCCAGTTTGCTGCAAGTTCATCTTTTATCCCCCTCTCAAGCTCTCCATCTGGCACCTCCTTCGTCCACAGGCAGACTTTTAACAGCTCCCCTTCTATATGTACTTTGCATGCCGTCACTTCTATGCCTTTCTTTTTCAAAGATTCCAGAATATTTTTCTCAAGCTGCTCCTCCACACCTTTTTCCAGAAGGCTTTTCTGAAGATTTTCCAGATCAAGAGTGAGCCGCTTTTTTTCTTCCTGCTGGTAAAGGCTGGAAAAGCTTTCCGGCAGTGTCTTAGCTTTTTCCAGAATGGAAAGCATGGGAGTGATCAGCATAACCATCAGCAAAAGTCCCATAAAAAAATCGCACATAACGCTGATATTTCCCGGTAGGCACCAGATGGATGAGCATAGTCAACAGAATATAAAATATGGCAAGGCATTTGATCCAGCTGTAGATGGCTTCTTTCATAATATATCACTTCCCGCATCCCATTTTGGTCCCATACAGTCATATGCTCAGGTTATTATGGTTCATTTCCGCTTACTGTTACTTTTATCCGCCTACAGACGCCATGAGAACTATAAAGGTAAGCACACACAGAATTTCCGCAGTCAGCATGATCCGCAGAAGCAGGGCACAGCCTTCTCCCATTGTGCCAAGGCAGCCTACGATTCGTTTGTCTGATACAGGCTGTGCCACTGCACCAAGGAAGCGAAAGCTAAGGGATAGGAGACCATAATGAATCACAGGTCCGGCTCCTGCAAGAAGCAGAACCACCACCGCCATTGCTCCAAGACAGTTTTTCACAAGCAGTGCCCCTGCCAGAATCAATTCTGTTACCGCATTTACGGCATTTCCCACAGCCGGAATCGCTCCGGCAGTTCTGCCCAGGGCAGTTCGTTTGATGGCATCCATGGCAGGCGCAACCAGCCCTCGTACCGCCTGAAGCCCAAGGACAGCCCCAAGCATGGTTTTCAGGCTCCAGTTGATCATAGTTTCCAGAAGTTCTGCCATCTTGCTTAACATATCCTCTTTGGAAAGATGGTTCACCATACAAAGAAGAACATACAGATTAGCCCCTGGCAGAATCAAAGTGAGAAGAAGCCATTCCACCAGCCACACCAGAAGAAGAACCCCCTGATAAAATACAGAAGCCGTGACAGCTCCTGATGCTGCTGAAACTGCCACGAAATAAGCAGGTGCCAGGCCTTTCATAAACTGAGTCATCCATTCCAGCTGTTTTCCAAGAGAAACTCCAAGCTGCTGATAGCTGTTCATCAGAATGGTAAATAATAAAAGATATACCATGTAAAAACTTACCTCTCCAATCTGGCTGTTTTCAAATACCTCTGCAAAATTTTGAAAAAACAGCAGCTGCCAGCACCAGGAGAAGAATGCGAAAAAAATTAGCCCGTTCTTTTTCCAGCCGTTCAAAAAAGAGGCTGCGCAGAAATTGCTGCACCGCCTCTTTTGAAAATACTGTTTCGCCGTTTATCATGTTTTTTAATGCTGTTCCTATGGAGAAGCTGTCCTCTCCCAGCATTTCATCCATTAAAGTTTGTACCTGTTCGAAAGACATGTCAGAAACCAGCTGCTCCGTAATGCCCTCAGAATCAGCGGAAGCTGCACGATAGCCAATACCTGCTGTTACCGTTTTCTCCGTTGTCTCTTTCTCTGTTTCGACTGCTGTTTCACCTGTAAAACTCTCTGCTTCCATGTTCTCTGCGTTTACATTTATTTTTCTGGTTTCCATCAGAATCCATACTGCAAACAACAATGCAGCAATTACCTGCCATTTTTGTTTTTTTCTCCAGACCCTCATACCATGAACTCCTGAATCGTCTTCAGAAGTGCCATAAGCACCGGCATGCTCAGAACCATCACCGACAATTTACAGAACAGCTCAATCTGCGCCGCTGTTGTGCTGTAGCCTGCATCTTTACAGATTCCGGAGGCAAACTGACCGATGTAGGTAATTCCGATCATTTTTACCAGTGTGGAAATATATTCCGTGTCCACTGGAAGTGTCTCCTGGATTTTCCCCAGAGATTCAAACAGGTAATAAATTTTCCCCACAGCAAGTCCCATGATCACAAGACCAATTCCAACTGTAATAAAACAGGCGTATTCCGGTTTGGTTCCTTTCATAAGAAATCCAAGAATAACACCGCATACGCCTAGTAACGAAATCTTTATAATGTCCATTTTCCACCTCCTGAACACAGGTGACAGGATATTGGTGAATCAGATCACAATTCAAATAATTTTTTTATGCTGTCAAACAACTCATAAATATATGGTACGATCCAGAAGAGTACCACAAGGAGACCTGCCAGGCTGACTAAAAAAGGCCTGTTCCTCTCTGCCGCTGTGTTTCAGAACCTGAGAAAGCACGGAGACCAGAATCCCCACAGCAGCTATTTTGAAAATAATACTGACTTCCAAGGGGGGCCTCCTTTCTTACCGTTATCTGCCTTTACATAATCGTTTCTCAGGCAACTTTTCCAGATATTATATGAAATTACCACAACAGAACTGCCAGCAGAATTCCGCCCAGAATTCCCATGCTCTGATATGTTTTCTGCTGCTTTGGCATAGCACTTTTCAGAGTCTTTATCCTGTAGCCTAGCTCCTCCTCCAGAAGTGTCAGCTGTGCCACCTGCATTTCCCTGTCCAGATATCCCAGTTTTTCACCCAGAGAAAGAAAGCTTTCCCGCTCTTCCTCTGAAAGTTTGTAAAGGGGAAGCAGTCTTACCGCGCATTCCCTGAAAATCTCATCAAAGGTAATTCCAGGCCGCTGCTGAAGCCATCCTGCAGTTTCTTTGAGAAAAAGCCTGTACTCTCCTGGCATTTTTGCTGCAGCATCAAGAAAGGCATCTTCCAACGTCGCCCCTGTGCAGCGGATTTCCCCTTTCAGTAACAGAAGAAGCTGAGCCAGTTTTTCCAGAATTTTCAGTCTGGCTGTCAATTCCATGCTTTTACACAATCCAAGACCTGTTCCGGAAAAAGGATCAGAATGATTCCTGCTGTTTTCAACAAGGCCTCCCGTTTCTGTCATAAATTCCAAGTATGGTTCCCGCATGTTCTCCCTTGTCCAGGAAAATATACCGTTCAAACACTCTTCTTCTCACCAGCCTTTCAAAATAAGGCTGATGGATCACGTCCTCAATGGAATTTCCATGAGCGGTGGCGATTACTTTACATCCACTGTGAATCACAGATTCCACAGCTTTAAAGTCTTCTTTCCGTCCCAGTTCATCTACGGCCACAACTGCTGGAGACATAGAACGGATCAGCATTTCCATCCCTTCTGCCTTTGGACAGCCGTCCAGCACATCCGTACGCATACCAAGGTCATTCTGGGGAACTCCCTGATAGGAACCGGCAAGCTCACTTCTCTCATCTACAACGCCAACCGTTACCCCCGGCATTTTTTTCTTTTCCTCACCATTGCTCAGCTGACGGATAATATCCCGAAGCAGGGTTGTTTTCCCCCCCGTCTTGGCGGAGAAACGATCAAAGTATGCGCTACCCAGTCTTTTTTGCGGATATAGGGCATCACCTGGTCTGCGCAGCCTACCACTTCGTGAGCCAGACGTACATTTATACAGGAAATATATTTCATTCCCTGGATCTCATTGCCGTCAAGAATCACCTTTCCGGTAACACCTACCCGATGACCTCCCTGAACAGTAAGAAACCCCTGGCGCATTTCATCTTCATAGGAATAAAGGGAATAACCACTTATATATTCCATGGTTTCCTTCAGATCTTCCCTTGTCACCACGTATTTGCCATCATGGTCGGTAAGGAAACCCTCACCTCCGTCATAGGTGTAGAACAGCGGTCGTCCTACTCTTAACCGTATCTCATATATTTTGTCATAATCAAGGTTTGCATTCATCAACAGTCTGCGGATATTGCCCGCAAACAGGTTCTGAATCTGCTCTGCTTCTATGTTGTATCACCTCTCAATTTTAATATATGTGGACAATCCCGGATTCATTCTTAAATAAATCCACCAGATTTACAGGCTCTAGAGCGTGTTTGAAAAATCCTTCTAATACTGGCTCACATTACTCTGTATGCTCTGCTGGTATTCTTCCATTCTGGGAAGGCTCAGTTTTAAAACCCTGTCCACAATATTCACAGACGCTGAACTATATGCATAAGCAGCGGATTCAAACAGCACGTACAAGTCATCCCCATCCACAAAAATCTGTTCGATTCGTTCCGGAAACCGATAGCTGACAGCAGAAATTTTCATCTACATAAAGCCTTTTATCGGATTTCTCATAAAATACCACTCTGGAAGGCAGAATTCCAAAGGAATGAGACAAAAGAAGCTTGTCGTTATAAAAAGCCATTCCCTGTGCCTGTTCGGAAATGGTGGAATAATCAAGGGGAACTGCCATCCCAAAGTTCATTCCCAGACCTTCATCCATAGTATTTATCAGGTTTCCCTGATCATCTACTGCATATCTTGCAATTGCACTGTCTGTATATTTTGTAAAGCAGCCAACGTATAGACACCCATCATAAAAGGTCATAAAGGAATCACGGACGATTCCGTAAAGGCTGGCTATCTGGTTGGTCGCGATAGGATGCCTACCCGCATCATAGTCATAATTTTCAATGGATTCCATGGTAAGACTCACTGCCTGGGCAAGCTCCTGCGTATTTGAAGAATACCACAGAATCTGATGTTCACTGTCATACGCCAGACCGCCAACATGTGGCTGTCCGGGCAAAATAATTTCTTTTATAAAACGGTGCGATTCTTTATTAATCATATAGATCACAGAGTTATGCTTTTTCGCATGACAATAGGCACTTACAAAAACATAATCCTCTGTTACTGCCAGACCCTGCGGTGTCATAGTGGTACACATGGCCGGCATATCACCTTCACTGGTAAGAAGGGTTTGTGTTGCTTTCAGACCGGGAATGATATAGGTTCCATATTCCCGCTCTTTTTTCCTGTCTTCAAAGGCAAATGCCATCAGCTCTTCTTTCTGGGAAAGCATCTGGATCTGTCCACGAAGCGTGTAGTAAGCCGCTTCCTGATTGGTGGTTTTCCTCTTGGTGGGCGGCTCATTTCTGCCTCTGTATATAAAGGCATATGCCAGATAAGATCCCACAATGACCAGAACCATGATCAGGATCCTGAGCCAGAAAATGCGGTTTCTCCATTTCATCTTTTTCTTCATTTATCTGCACTGCTTCCGCAATAGTACTCTTTTGGTAACTGTTCCGTACCTTCACAATTACATGCTTTACAATTGCATGCTTCGCGATACACAAAAATCATGCTTTCCATGATTTCACGCCGCAATTCCCGGGCTTTCTGTGAACTGTGTTCACAAAAATCAACCTCGCGGAATACTGTCTCCTGAATAGTTACCTCTTTTTTTGTTATAATTTCACAACAGACATCATTATACTTTATCAGGTTTACGTTTACAAGAGGAAATTAGAACAGCCCGGTTTCTTCCAGAAACCGTGAAGGGTCACGCTCTTTATCGTACTGACGGCGCACATAACAGAGCATAAGTTCTTTCTTCGCCCGGGTCATGCCTACATAAAAAAGCCGGCGTTCTTCTTCCAAGGACTCTGCCAGAACCGCTTTTTTATAGGGAATGCTCCCTTCGTTTACATTCATAATATAAACTTTATCGTATTCCAGCCCTTTTACCGCATGAAGGGTGGAAATTACAATCCCTTCCCTTTTCGTCTCCTGTTTTTTCGCCTGTTCAGCCAGCTTCTTTGTGTAATCCTCTATGTAGTTTTCCCACTCTTCCAGGGTTTTCATGCCTTTGGCACTTTCCTGTATGCGGTCAAGGACCTCAAGTAGCTCCTCTGGACGAATTTTACGGTACTGGGCATATTCAATCAGATACTGCTCGTAGCCCATTCCTTTTCGGATAAAATTCACTGCAGCATAGGGTGCTAAAGTGGAAAGAATCCGAAGATGTGTTTCCAGTGTGGTAATCCTGTCGCACATCCAGTCTTTGTCTTTATAGAAATCTCTCAGTGCAGAAAATGAGATTGTGGTCTGAGTCAGGGCATCCCTTGCTATATACCGGTTAGGGCGGTTCATGATTTCCAGGAAAAGCTTTCGCGTCCTGTCTCCTGCTGCCATTTTCAGATATGCCATCAGGTTTCTGCTGATCCAATGCCGGAACAGATTGGGCAACTGTTCTTTCATGGTAAAAGGAATCTGGTACTCCATCAAGGCTCCAACAAGCCCCTCTGCCTCCTGATTGGTGCGAAAAAGCACTGCAGTATCCTCCAGATTCTCTCCTGCCTCCAGCCGCTTTTTCAAAAAGGCGGCAATCTTCACATACTCTTCTCTTGGATTGTCAAATTCCATCACTTTCACAGGTTTTCCCTGCTCATTTGGCGTAGACAGCCTCTTCTTAAAGCGGATCTGATTGCAGCCCACCACATTCATGGCTGCCTGAAGTACATTTTTCGTACAGCGATAATTAATGTCCAAAAGAACCGTTTCTGCCTTAGGATAATCTTTGGTAAAGTTCAGCATGATCTCTGGCTTGGCGCCACGGAAATGATAAATAGACTGATCATCGTCTCCCACTATGAACAGGTTATCCCTGGGCTTTGCCAGCATCCTTACAATATCATACTGGAGATGGTTGATATCCTGAAATTCATCTACCATAATGTATTGGAATTTGTTTTGCCATGCCGCCAGGATATCTTTTCTCTTGACAAAAAGTTCATAGCAGCAAAGAAGCATGTCATCGAAATCCAGTTTTCTTCTCTGACGCAAGGCCTTCTGATACCCATTATAAATCTGGCGGAATACCTCATCTGGGCAGCAGGAAGAATAATAGTGATCCAAGGAAATCCTGCCCCCCTTTACACGCTGATTTCCTTTGCCACATCCTCCTGGAAATCTCCCTCCTGCGCTAGTTCCTGACCAAATTCCAGAGTCATTTCTTTTAAAAATTGCATATTTTCTTCTTCTGACAAAATATTGCCGGCACCAAGTCCATAAGCCTGCTTCAGGATTCCGTGAAAAAACACCGTGAAAGGTTCCGAAGGTAACAGCCGTGGAGGTCTGTCCGGTAAACTTCAGAAAACGCTCTCTCATCTCCTTTTGCTGCAGCCCGGGGAAAAGGTTACAACAAGAACAGAGGACGCCGGTAATTTTGCCCCCCTCACCAGTCATATATGCAGTTCTTTCAACGATCACTGAAGTTTTCCCCGAACCAGGGCCTGCCAGAACCATCATAGGTCCTGACAGGTGGGCGATTGCCCTTAATTGAGATGGATTTTTCTTCATAATTGAGACAGATTCTTCATTACAGATTCTCAAGCTTCTCGATTGCTGCTTTCACACGGCGGATTGTCTCATCCTTGCCAATGATCTCCATGATCTCGGTAGCGCCTGCCGGTGTCATCTGCTTGCCTGAAACAGCTGTACGAAGAGGCCACATTACATAGCCGTTCTTGTAACCTTTCTCCTTGACAAATTCACTTAAGGAAGCGAACAGCGGATCATTGGTGTAATCTTCCTGAGCCTCCAGAAGCGGAAGAACTTCTTTCAGAACTGTAAGAGAAGTCTCTTCGTTTGTTTTCATTTTCTTATGGCAGTACATAGATGCATCATACTCCGGAACTTCCTGGAAGAAATCGATCAATGCCGGAATGTCAGGGAAAGTTTCGATTCTGGTCTGAACCATTCCTGCAATTTTCTTAAAGTTAAAGTCTCCCTTCAGAACTTCCTTCATGTATGGAAGTGCTCTCTCATAAAATACTTCCGGATCCATTTTCTTAATATACTCGCCATTCATCCAGCGAAGCTTGTTAATATCAAATACAGCCGGAGATTTATTAATGTGATGATAATCAAATTTTTCAACCAGTTCCTTGAGACTGAAGATCTCGTTATTATCTGCCGGACTCCATCCCAGAAGTGCAACATAGTTTACAATTGCCTCGGAAACAAATCCCTGATCCAGAAGATCCTCATAGGAGGAATGTCCGGAACGTTTGGACAATTTGGCGTGAGTTTCATCCGTGATCAGCGGACAATGTACATAAACCGGAATATCCCAGCCAAATGCCTCATAGATACGGTTATATTTCGGGGAAGAGGAAAGATATTCATTGCCTCGTACTACATGTGTGATTCCCATAAGATGATCGTCTACAACGTTAGCAAAATTATAAGTCGGATATCCGTCAGATTTGATCAGGATCAGATCCTCAAGCTCCTCATTGTTTACTGTAATATCCCCGTAAATTACATCATGGAAAGTGGTAGTTCCCTCTGTAGGCATGTTAAAACGGATTACATGTGGCTCTCCGGCATCCAGACGGCGCTGAACTTCTTCCTTGGAAAGCTTCAGGCAGCGTTTGTCATAAATGGAAATCTCCTTGCCTGCTACCACGCGCTTCATGCTCTCTAATTCTTCCTTCTGGACAGAAACAATAGTATGCGTCGCCCTGGTCTACAAGCTGTCTGGCATATTTCATATAAATTCCCTTGTGCCTGGCGCTCGCTCTGTACATATGGGCCATATCCACCGTCCTTATCTGGACCTTCGTCATGAATAAGACCAGTCTTCTCCATAGTACGATAAATAATATCTACAGCGCCCTCTACATAGCGCTCCTGGTCCGTATCCTCAATACGGAGAATAAAATCTCCGCCTTCATGCTTTGTAATAAGATATGCGTATAACGCAGTACGTAAATTTCCAACATGCATTCTGCCTGTAGGGCTTGGTGCAAATCTGGTTCTGATCTTAGTCATGTCTTCTCTATTCTCCCTGTTTATTCTTTCTTATCTTCTGCTGCCATTCCGTGATGGCAATTGCCTTTTCACATTATATACCTAATCTATTCAAAATGTCCATAGAAAAAATTCCCCCTGAAGCCCAGCCTCAGGGAGATCGTTACGTTCACTCCGTTCACCGTAACGCGCTTCGCGATGCACAGAAAGACGAACCTTCTTGTGACAAGCACAAGAAGTAGCGTTTGCTGCGCAAACTTAATTCTCGGGTTTTCTGTGAACTTTGTTCACAGAAACACCTCGCGGAATGTTACCAGTGAACAGTAGCGGGAGATCATCATCTGCGAAAAAAAGTTAAGCATCGATTCCTTTATCTCTCAGATAGTCGATCACATCACCAACTGTGTTCAGCTCTGTAAGCTCCTCTGCCGGAATCTCGATGTTGTACTCGTCTTCCAGAGCCATAACAAGCTCGAAGAGGTCAAGGGAATCTGCTCCCAGGTCATCCTTGAAAGAAGTATCTGCTGTAATTGTCTCTGCGTCGCAGTTAAGCTGCTCTGCGATCATTTCACTCATCTTTTCTAACATTGCTCATTCTCCTTTAATAAATATCTCGAAAACCGGCTTCCATCAGCCGTATGTCATACACTGCGGAAAGTATATAATCTGCTGGCTCATTTGTCAAGAGAATTATAGGATAAATTCCGGCTCCTGGAATTTAATCTGTCTGGCCACACTTAAGGCCAGTCCCATCTCCGCCATCAGGAACAAAATGGAGGTACCTCCATAGCTGATAAATGGCAATGTGACACCTGTGTTTGGCATGATGTTCAGCACAACAGCCACGTTCATAATAACCTGCAAAGCGATATGTACAAAAAACGCCGCTCACAAGCAGGGAGCCAAACATATCCGGTGCATTCTGTGCAACAAAAAACAATCTGTACAACAGATAACCAAACAACGCCAAAACCATGATCGCGCCAAAAATCCCCAGTTCTTCACAAATAATGGAAAATATCATGTCATTCTGTGCCTCAGGCACACTTCCAAGCTTCTGAATACTGTTTCCAAGACCTCTGCCAAAGAAACCTCCTGAACCAATTGCATACAAAGCCTGCAGAGTCTGATAGCCATCTCCGCTTGCATAATCCTCCGGATGAAGCCATACCTGAATACGACGTAAACGGAAGTTAGAGCTCTGATCCATATGGGAAAGACTGTATACCAGGATTGCCACCAGAATAGCCGCAACAACAGCAAGGATAACAAATGGTTTTGTTTTTGGATGTGCGATAAACACCAGACCTACGGTAATCCCCCAAAAATAATCATAGCAGTACTCAGGTTATCCGTAAACACATATGCAAACAGTGCCTGAATGCCGCCCATTCCCAGAAGTACCATAGTAGCTTTCAGGGTTTCCACTCTCTTTCCCATTTTGACGATCAGATAGGACAATGTGATGGTCACTGCAATCTTTGCAATCTCTGCCGGCTGAAACTGTACCCCAAGCTTCAGCCATCTTCTCGCTCCATGAGAGGTGACTCCCAGGGGAGTCTTTACCAGCACCATGAGAACAGCGGCTACTACATAGATCACAAACGGAAATTTCGCCAGAATATGATAATCAAAATAGGACACTATAATTGCCAGCACAAGACAGCCGATACTGTACATTGCCTGTTTTTTGAAATAGAACATATCGTCCCCTTCATTAATCTGAGCCATGTAAGAGCTTGTACTGTAAAGCATGATCAGACCAAAGCACATGATCAATATGATTACTGCGACCAGATTAAAATCATAGTAATCTGATTTCGCCTTTTTTCATTTTGATCTTGGACTTATAGCCAGGACCTGCCTTTTTCTTTCCTGACCGGATACTTGCTTTTTTACTTTTTCGCAATATCCACTTTATCACCTTTTTCTGTTCATTTTTATATAAACTCTTTTATTTCCTTAATTGTTTTTCATTATAGCAGACTCTTTTTGCAGGTGCAACCCAAAGGTGCTGTTACTCCGTGAACGGTAACGGCTGCATTTACTGTTCACGGGTAACATTCCGCGAGGTGTTTTTTTGTGAACAAAGTTCACAGAAAACCCGAGAGTTGCGGCGCGAAATCATGCAAAGCATGATTTCTGTGCATCGCGAAGCGCGTTACTGTGAACGGAGTGAACAGTAACCGGCTGCAGGGTTTATCCCGTAATAGAAAAGAGCAGGATACTCTCCTGCCCTTCTCTGTTTCCTTATAGAAATTTATATCTGACCTGCTTAAGATCAGTCTTCACTGCCATCATCGAAGCCTTCTGTTTCAATAATGAACTTCACGTTGCCACTCATGGAAGCATCTTTTCCTGTGAAGGATGTATAAGCTGCATCATCAGACTGGAGTGCTTCCAGGCGATCCAGAACACTCTGGAAATCATCTTCCATAGTATCTTTCAGTTTCTTGATACCCTCATCGTAGAACTCTTTCTCACCATCCTTCAGATCTTTTGCTCCATCCTTCAGATCCTTAGCTCCGTCTTTCAGATCTTTTGCCCCATCCTTCAGGTCTTTTGCTCCATCATCCAGGGTCTTAGCTCCGTCTTTCAGACTGCTTGTTCCGTCTTTCAGAGTCTTAGCTCCGTCATTCAGATCCTTAGCTCCATCTTTCAAAGTCTTGGTTCCGTCTTTCAGATCTTTTGTTCCGCTTACTAAAGAAGATGTACCACTCTTCAATTCACGAGTTCCATTATTAACACTGTTTGCACCGCTTCTTAACTGGGAAGCTCCGCTTCTCAGATCTGCAGCACCGTTCTTTAGCTGTGCAATACCGGATTTTACCTGTCCACTGGCTGCTACTAATGTACCTGCTCCGCTTACAAGGCTCTTGGTTCCTGCTGTCAGCTGGGATGCTCCACTGTTCAGGGTATCACTGCTTGCTGTCAGCTGAGAAGCTCCGCTTCTCAGTGCCACACTGTTTGCTGCAATCTGACCAACACCAGTTACCAGCTTGCCGGTTGCTTTGCTGATTGAACTGATACCTGCATCAAGGCTCTCCTTTGCACTCTTTAATGTACTTGCGCCACTGAGAAGTGCTGTTGCGTTGGCATTATCCTTGCCCTGAAGGGTATTGATTCCATCTGTAATAGTCTTCTCACTGTTAAGGATCTGATCTGCTCCGCTTGTAAGTGTCTCAGCAGCCTTGGTATCCTGTAACTGTTTATAGCCAGCCTGAAGCTTCTCATTTCCTTCTGAAATCTGTTTAGCACCTTCCGCTAACTGATTCACAGAATCTGTCATGGAAGAAAGATCTCCAAGTCCTGCAATCAGACTGCTTACTGCTGTCAGACTCTCTCTTACCTGCGTTCCGGCTGCTTTCAGATTTGATGCTCCTGTAGATAACTGACCTTCACCTGCTTCCTTCAGCTGTGCCATTCCACTGTTCAGAGAATCAGCACCTGTGCTCAGCTGTGCGGCTCCTGCATTTGCGGTCTTGGCTCCTGATTCAACAGAAGCTGCACCTGCAATCAGTTTATCTGCTTCACCAGCTAAAGTTGAGGAGCTCGCTGATGCTGCTTCTGAAATACTGCCCGCTGCACCTTCCAGGGTGGACGCAATGGCATTTAAGGATTCCTGAACACTGCTTCCGTTTGTCTCAGCCTGGACAGCTACCTGTGACTGTGCCTGAATGTTACCCAGCTCACCCTGGGCGGCAGAAGCATTTCCAAGACCTGCATTTAACTGCTCGATTGCAGAATTAATAGCTGCTGCAGTTCCTTCGTCAAGTCCCTCTGTTCCAAGTGCTCCCTGCAAAGTTGCGATTGCACTGCTCATAGAGCTCTGGGTTGCACTGATTGCACCAGCGGCAGCATCTGTAGATACCCCTGCGGACTGTGCAGTAACCGTAGTCTCAATCTGGGCAGCTGCCTCATGGATACTTGCTGCTGAATCCTTCATTGTCTTAGAGGCACTGTCGCCGATCTGACTGATTGAATAGCTTGTTCCTTCTTTTAATTTTCCAATTCCGTCTTTTACCTGAGTTGCACCGGAAACAAGAGCCGCTGTACCATCAGTCAGGCTCTTTGCACCCTCTGCAACACTTGCTGCTCCAGAAGCAGCCTCACCTACTTTTCCAACGTATTCCGTTACACAGTCAGCCAGGGAATCAGCTCCATCTGCATACTGATTCAGGCTCTTCACCATTGTTTCCGGCTTTGCAGCTGCTACATTCTTGGCAATTTCTGTAAGTTTTGCAGAAGCAGCGCTGATTCCTTCTGAAGCCTGCTGGATTCCAGGTGCCAGCTGTCCTACCCCTTCAACCAGTGCAGATGTTCCACTTACATAGTCCTTGGTTCCCTGTGCCAGGGCACTTGCACCGCTTACATAAGTGCTTACTCCGTCAGTCAGCTGAGTTGCACCATTTACATAAGCGGTTACACCGTCTGCCAGCTGATTTCCACCAGCCACATATTTGTTCACACCATCTGTCAGGGATTTCATTCCTTTATTATACTCTGCCATGTTGCTGTTTACAGTGTCAACACCTTCTGTGTAGCTGTTCACACCAGAAGCCAGTGAATCCACCCCTGCAGTATACTGGGAAATACCGCTCTGCAGTGTTTTTGCACCGCTGTTTAACTGGGAAGCACCAGTCTTGGCACTTGCCACACCAGCATCAAATTCATTGTAGCTGGAAGCCAGTGTATTGGCTCCGCCATAAAGCGTTCTGGTTCCATCGTACAGAGTCTTTGTTCCACTGTATAAGGAAGTAGTTCCATCATAAAGCTGACCGGCTCCTGTATTAAGAGTCTTGGCTCCGTCGTAAAGCTGGCCGGCTCCGTCATCCAGGTCTTTACTTCCATCATAAAGCTGGCTGGTTCCATCTTTCAGAGTCTTGGCTCCGTCATCCAGGTCCTTGGCTCCATCATAAAGCTGGCTGGTTCCGTCTTTCAGATCTTCGGTTCCATCATAAAGATCTTTCGTTCCATCATAAAGCTTCTTAGTTCCATCAAAAAGATCCTTAGATCCATCTACCAGCTTCACTGCTGCATCATCCAGTTCATCCAGAGAATCCTGAAGTTCATCCAAATCATCGGAATCCTCAAGATTCAGACTGCTGAGCAAGTCTGTAACCGCCATAGTGAAAGTATTTCCCATAGTACAGTCTGTAACATCAGCCTCCATTGTGAATCCTTCCGGAATATCAATCTTATCGGAAAGGTCACCGCTTAAATCCAGGCTGTCCTTTAAACCTGGAACTGCAACTCCTACAACCATTTCCTTGTCGCCATCGGAAATCACCTTTCCATTATCAATGGTAACATTGGAAAAATTATCGGAAGAAAGGATCATTCCGGTTACCATAACAAACGGAGAATAAACTTCTACGTCTTTTTTTATCAACTTTTACTGTCTTTTTGGATTTGTTTGTATAAGAAACTTCCATACGAAGATGTCCACTCTTGCCAGCAAGCTCCTCTGGAGTAATTTCCTGGTCATCCAGATAATATTTGATCTTCATATCTACCGGAAGTTCCTTGTTGGAAGTTCCCTGATAGTAAATATCACTGCTGTCTGTATTCCAGGTAACCTTGTCGCCATCCTGGGTAAAGGTTTCATCACCTTTTACATTCTTGATTCCTTCCAGGTCAGATACATCGGATATATCTCCCTCTGCTGATCCGGAATTCTTCAGCCAGTCAGATACGGTGATGTCTTTTATTTCACCTTCTGCAGTAGCGTTTACATATACGGTTTCTTCCTTGGATACTCCATTGTCTGCTTCCTGTGCTGCAGCAATTACCGGTGTCGTTCCAAGGACGGCAGCCATTCCGGCAGCCATTGTAACATTCAGAATCTTTTTATTTCGGTTCATGTTAGCCAACTCCTTAATTCTTACTTAAATATCTGACGTCTGCAAACTCCTCCCGCTGTCCTGCAGCGTATCTGTTTTCCCGACATCAGTTAGTCATCTCTTAGCCTATGAAAGTTATACAACAAAACTGACCAGTAGTCAATATCTGCTTTTTACCCAAATCTTTCCTGTTTGATATTGACTTTTGGTCATTTTTGTTTAAAATAGAAATAAACCACCATAATTATCAAGAAAAGTTCAGATAGTGAAGCTATAATTGTAACAACCGACATTTTATTGCTGCTGGAAGAGACAGTAAACTTTTATTTATAGAATGTCTGACAGACATAAGCTTAGGAGGAACTGGCATGGGAAAACTGGAGTTAAATAAAAAAAGGAAGAAAAGTGCTCTGTACAACACTGCCTTTGAACTCTTTACCACTAAGGGGCTTGCCAAGACAACCATTTCCGATATTGTGGAAAATGCAGGTGTTGCAAAAGGAACTTTTTTACCTCTATTTTTAAAGATAAATATGATATTCGAAATAAGCTGATCTCTCACAAAGCCGGCGAACTTTTTTGCCGAGGCGCATGACGCTCTGGAAGCCTCCCACATTACCGGTTTCACTGCGCAGCTTCATTTTATTGTAGATAATATTCTGGACAGGCTGGAAACTGAGAGTAGTCTGCTTGGCTTTATTTCCAAGAATCTGTCCTGGGGAGTTTTTAAGGATGCGTTTCAGGAACAGGCAGATGACGATGATTTTCCATTTTTCCAGGAATATCTCAATCTTCTGGATCAATCTGATGTACAGTATGATTCCCCAGAGCTGCTTCTTTTTACCATTATTGAACTGGTAAGTTCCACAAGTTACAGCTGTATTCTTCACTCCCAGCCAGTCTGTCTTGCTGAATACCGTCCTTATCTTCATCGGACGATAGACTGTATTTTGCAGGCATTTATCCATGGAGCAGATGTTGAAAAATTATAGACTTATACATTAAAATCCTGAAGGAGACCTTACAGATGAAAGAAAAATTATATACCATTCCCCTGATGGATGCTTTTAAAGCAGAGGACGAATGCCCTTTCTGTTTTGTGGAGCGCCAGCTGGAACAGCATGCCATGGATTTCGTTTTAGGTGCCGGCGCATCTTATATGGAAGACGATGTACGGGCAGAAACTGATAAAATGGGCTTTTGCCGTACCCACTATAAGAAAATGTATGACTACGGAAACCGTCTGGGTGCAGGGCTGATCCTGAAAACCCATTTTCAGTACAAAACAAAAGAGCTTCATGAACAAATCAGGATTTTCGCCCCTTCCAGGGCTTCCGATTTTTTCCCGATTTAAGAAGGAAAACACAGATACAGATGCACTGAAGACTTCTCTTGGCGTATGGGTAAAAGAACAGGAAGATACCTGCTATATCTGCAATTTTTATAAAGATACCTACACAAGATATCTGAATACTTTTTTGAACTGTTTAAAAAAAATCAGGAATTTCTCCCGCTTTTGAAACCTGTAAGGGATTTTGCATTCCCCATTTCGGAGATCTGGTTGAAACAGCTGAAAGTGCTTTATCTGATAAAGAGAAAAAAGCCTTTTACGCTATCCTTTTCCCAATGATGGAGCAGAATATGCAAAGGCTTTCTGATGATCTGGACTGGTTCTGCGATAAGTTTGATTACCGCAATAAAGATGCGGACTGGCGTACTTCCAAGGATGCACTGCCGCGTGGAATGCAGAAAGCGGCAGGAGGATATCCGGCAGATGAGCCTTATACTATGGACAAGTAAAACCAAACAAGCTCCTGTTCGTTGCTTACGCAAATAAAGACTCCTCAAATTAACATTCTTTAGAGCGTGTTAATTTGAGGAGTTTTTTATTTGTCAGTTTTCAGAACTTTCTCCAGGTATCTCTCTTAAACAAAAGTAACAGCGGGAATACTTCAAGCCTTCCTGCCAGCATATCAAAGATCATAACACCCTTAGAAATATAAGAATACGTATTAAAGTTCCCGGTAGGTCCCACAGCTCCAAGCCCAGGTCCTATATTATTCAAAGTGGCTGCGATCGCGGTGAAATTGGAAACCATATCCAGATTGTCCAGACTTATAATCAACAGTGAAGTAACAAAAATCATAATGTACACAAACAGGAACATGTTTGTAGCTCGCACCACCTCATGGGGAATCGCCTTATCATCCATCTTGATCTTCTTCACTGCATTTGGGTGCAGATACAGCTGCAGTTCCTTGCGTGCAGATTTACACAGGATCAGAAGACGGGATACCTTGATACCGCCGCCTGTACTTCCTGCACAGGCTCCCACAAACATAAGGATAACCAGAATAGTCTTAGAAAATACCGGCCACACATTGAAATCTGTGGTAGCATATCCAGTAGTCGTAATGATGGATCCCACCTGGAAAGCAGCCTGCTGGAAAGCTCTTCCAAAGCTTGTGAACATTTCTCTTGTATTAATAGCGATAGCTACAATGGCCAAGCCAATAATCCCCAGATAGTAACGTACCTCTTCATTCTTGGCTGCCTGCATTACTTTCTTGGTCAGAAGCAGATAATAGGCATTAAAGTTGATTCCAAAAAGAATCATAAAGACTGTAATCACCACCTGATTATACGTGCTGTAGCTTGCAATACTGTCATTTTTGATACCAAAACCACCAGTACCTGCGGTACCAAAACTAAGGCACAATGTATCAAACAGAGGCATTTTTCCAATGAGAAGGAAAATAATCTCCACAACAGTCAGAATAATGTATATGGTATACAAAATCTTGGCTGTGGACTGTACCTTCGGCACCAATTTGCTGACAGACGGTCCCGGGCTCTCTGCTTTCATCAGATTCATGTGGTATCCACCGGTAAGAGGCAGCAGGCAGAGAATAAATACCAGTACTCCCATTCCGCCAATCCAGTGGGTAAAGCTTCTCCAGATCAGCATACAGTGAGACAGAGCCTCCACATCACTCAAAATACTGGCTCCAGTCGTGGTAAAACCGGAAACAGTCTCAAATATTGCATCTATAGGATGGGGAATACTTCCAGAAATAATAAAAGGAAGCGCTCCTGCAATACTGAGTACCAGCCAGCTGAGAGCAACTGTAACAGCACCCTCTTTGGCATGGAATACTTTGCTTTTTCTTTTTCTCCTGGTAAGCGGAATTCCGATTGTCAGGCAGATCAGCATCGTGATCAGAAATGCCAGACCATTTTTTTTCCCGGTAAATGATTGCTGTTATTCCTGGCAAAATCATAAATGCCGCTTCAAAATTGAAGATCCAGCCAAGAATATAAGATATCATGGAATAATTCATGTCCGGACTCCTTTACTTTGCAAGTATATCGTTGATATCACGAAGACCTCTGTTAGTGGTAACAATTACAACTCTGTCTCCAATTTCCAGGGCATCATGTCCACGGGGAATGCGCACACTGCCATCCCGGTAAAGACATCCAACCAGAAGATTCTTCTTCAGATTCAGTTCGGACAATGTCCTTCCTACAATAGGTGAATTATCACAGATCTTAAATTCCAGGGCTTCTGCCTTTCCATCCAGAATGTGATACAAGGTCTCCACATTACTTCCAATGGAATTCTGAGTTGCTCTTACATACTGCAAAATATAATCTGCAGTAATGTATTTCGGGTAAATAACACTTCCGATGTCCAGACTGTCAATAATATCGTCATAGGCAAGTCTGTTTACCTTGGCAACCAGCTTGGCATTCGAAATAGTCTTTGCGAAAAGGGAAAGGAAAATATTCTCCTCATCCATATTAGTCAAAGTTACAAAGGACTCAGCACTTTCCAGCCCCTCTTCCAGAAGAAGGGAACGGTCTGTGCCGTCACCGTTAATAATCGTAGCATCTGTAAGTTCTTCGCTTAGGAACTCACAGCGGTTCTTATCTTTCTCAATTACCTTGACTTTGATCTTCATGGCAAGCAGGGCCTTGGCAAGATAATAAGAAATAGTTCCGCCTCCTACGATCACGGTGTTCTTTACCTGATGGGTCTTCAAGCCAATCTTTTTAAAGAAAGCTGCTGCATTTTGCGGGGTAGCAAGAATAGAAATCACATCTCCATTCCGGATCACATTGGTACCGCCTGGAATGGTAGTATAATCTTTTCCCTCAATAGCGCAGAAAAGAATATCGCAGCGAAAGTGCTCAGTAATCTGCTGAATGCTCTTTCCATCCAGTTCAAATTCAGGCATTACTTTAAATTTCAGAAGTTCTACCTTGCCTCTGGCAAAAGTATCGATCTTTATGGCGGATGGAAAACGCAGAAGTTTTGAAATCTCCTGTGCCGCTGCCAGTTCCGGGTTGATGATCATGGTTACGCCCAGACGCTCCTTGATAAAACCGATCTCCTTACTGTAAATCGGATTACGCACACGGGCAATTGTGTGGCAGTGACCAGTCTTCTGGGCGATCAGACAGCACAGAAGGTTCATCTCATCTGATACAGTAACTGCGATAAGAATGTCTGCTGTCTCAATTCCCGCTTCCATAAGAGTATTGATACTTGCTCCATTTCCAACAACGCCCATAGCATCTACTTCATCTGTAATCGCATTAATCCTGTCCGGATTGATATCGATCAAAGTTATATCAGTATCCTCTTCCTGAAGCTGTTCTGCAAGTGTACGTCCAACTTTTCCACACCCGACAATTATAATTTGCATAAATCCTCCAAATATATAAATAATAGGAAAATGTCAGGTCACAGACAAAAAGTGAGTCTGCTCCTAACATTCTAAACACTGCTATTATAGCACTACTGTATGTTTTTGGAAATAGTCATTTTCTTACAGTAAATCTTAGAGTGTGTTTGAAGTTAACTGTGGACTTTGTTCACAAAAAGCCCGGGAAGTGCGGCGCGAAATCATGCGAATGCATGATTTCTGTGCATCGCGAAGCGCGTTACTGTGAACGTAGTGAACAGCAACGTGTTGTTCGAACAGGTGTTTACTTTTTATTTCATATGTAGTACAATGACTTTATCTCTATAAATATACTTTTATTTCATTTTCCCGAATTTGGCTTTCGCCATTAACTTTATAAACAGGATATTTTCCCCAGAAATTCGGAAGGAGGCCGGTGCTTTCGCACCGGCGCGTATGAAAAAGAAAAAATATTAAATTAAGAAAGACTTGGTGCTTTCTACAGTTAATAATATACGAAACAAATGTGATAAAAGTGTGAAAGACTTTTGAAAAAATCATGAAACGATTTCTGCTGTTTTTGTATAAAAAAACGAAACAATAACTCAAAATAAGGGATTTTACCAGATGAATGGACACAAATTTGAATATAAATGCGCCCGGATGCTGCGCCGAAAGGGATTTCACCATGTAGAAGTTACCAAAAAAAGTGGTGACCAGGGTGTTGACATCATTGCCTACAAACATTTTTCAAAATATGCAGTTCAATGCAAATATTATTCTTATCCAGTTGGGAATAAAGCAGTGCAAGAGGTCTATGCCGGGGGCAAAATACTATGACTGCGACCGCTGCATCGTTATGACAAATGGCACTTTCACCAAGGCAGCTATCAGCGCAGCCAATAAATTAGATGTAAAGCTATGGGACAACTGCTCTATGTTAAAGAGTACAAGTCTGATTTTTGAAATAATGAGAGCAATGAATATTCTTGGAATCCTATTTGGATGTTATCTTCTAAGAAATGTTTTTCCATTTTCTTCGGATACTTATTTGCAGTATTATCGGGAATTTTCCCTGATTCTGGCTGGGCTTCTTGGCTGGCTGGGCTGGGAGAACTGGATGTTAAGTACTTTAGCTGGAGCACTGTACCTTTTCCTTGAATTTACATTTCAAGGAGCAGGCAACGTTCCTGAATTCCTGGCAGGCGGTGTAAATCTTGTATTTCTGATTCCCGCACTGATTTATTTTGTGCATGTGTATCTCTTAAAACCAAAGCCATAATAAAAAATACCATCCGTTCTTTTCACTGCACCACCAACAGTATACGTAACTATTACATTCTCTTATATAAACACATTTATATATTTTTACATAGAATAAAGGGAAAGACCTTACGGAATAAGGAAAGGATCTGTTTATGGAAAATTATCAGATGAACCGTTCGGGCTGCCGCCCTTATAATAGAACCTGCGGGATGATGAATTTCTCTCCCGCTCCACTGTCGCAAATGCGGCGAGAGACTTCTTGCAGCGAAATGAATTGTGAGTCCTCAGACTGTACCAGACCATATAAAAATTCCGGTGATTTCATACCTGTGAAGTCTTCATACAATCCGTCAATTTCCCAAACACCAAACTGCACCTGCACTAAACCAGTTTCATCAAAAACAGATAATATGTATGAGCACCTAAAACACCTGACACCAGCAATGGCCTATGTACCATATCAGAATTTCACTTCAGCCTATGATCTTGACTATGCCTTGTCTGTGGGCACTATTTTCCCACAGCTTTGTAAACCATTCTGTGGAAAGAGAGGTATTCGAAGATGATGAGAAAGCAGCCTTCCCCAAGATGCTCTTTTTTACAGCAGATCAATGAGGTTAGTTTCGCTGTCAATGACATGCTCCTTTATCTGGATACTCACCCTGAGGATCAAAAAGCATTGCGCTATTTTTCCGATATTTCTGACCGTCGCAACCAGCTGATGGCCGAATATGCTGAGAAATACGGTCCTCTGACCATCGACAGTGCAGCTGTAAGCAGTGAAAATGCATGGAAATGGTCTCAGCAGCCATTTCCATGGGAAAAGGAAGGAGCGTGACAGTTTATGTGGAATTATGAAAAAAGATTACAGTATCCAATCAATATCAAAACGCCAAATGCGAAGCTGGCTCAGTTCATTATGAGCCAGTATGGTGGCCCGGATGGAGAAATCGGTGCTTCTATGCGCTATCTCTCCCAGCGCTTTACCATGCCGAACCGAACCTCTGCAGCTGTGCTTAATGATATCGGTACTGAAGAACTGGCACATCTGGAGATGGTTTCCACCATGGTTCACCAGCTTACCCGTGACCTCACTATGGAAGAAATTGAGAATTCCGGGCTGGGACCATATTATATTGACCACACAGTTGGCGTGTGGCCACAGGCAGCAGGGGGTGTTCCATTTAATGCCTGCGAATTCCAGAGTAAAGGTGATCCGATCACGGATCTATTTGAAGACCTTGCAGCAGAACAGAAAGCACGCTCCACTTATGACAATATTCTCCGTGTAGTACGAAATATCCCGGAAGTTGCTGATCCTATCCGTTTCCTGCGTGCAAGGGAAGTGGTACATTTCCAGCGATTTGGTGAAGCACTTCGCTCCATCCAGGAACAATTGGATGCTAAAAACTTCTACGCTTTCAATCCAGGCTTTGACAATCCCTGCTCTGCAAGCTGTGCACCTGAAGCAAAATAGCATATGCTGCTGGTCATAAAGATAACCGTAACAGCAATACACATCTCACAGAAAACCTTTTTTAAACACGCTCTAATACTGCCCGGCAATTGCTGGGCAGCTTCAAAACAGTAGTCAGCAGGCTTTTTCTCCCCATGCCAATTGTTCGTTTACTCAACTTCAAAGTCACCACAAATATCCTCTGGAACTATATCATCGGATTCGTGCATAATACTTTTTCTTTCATACCCCTTCATAATCAAACGCCGGTATAAAACTTTCCTCCGCGGTCTCCCCTTCCTGAAAATAGCCATTTTCAATTCCAAGCTCAATGGCAGCGTCCAGCACCTTTTCATACTCTCGTCTGGTCACTTTCCGATTCAGTTCCGGAAATTTCTCATTCTTCCAGACAGGCGTATATTGGTTCATTACGCTGATGAAAAATATCCTCCCCATAAGTCCGGTACAGATATTTCAATACTGCAATAGAATTTTGGGTATGCCCTGGCAAAATCAGATGACGAACAATTGTCCCGCGTTTTATATATCCATCCTCCGCAAACTGACAGGGACCGGTCTGACGCATCATTTCGGCAATTGCACTCTGCGCCGCCTGCGGATAATCCCTTGCGTTGGAAAAAGCAGCAGCCAATTCAGGCTCCATATATTTCATATCTGGCAGATATACATCCACATAACCATCCAGTCTCCGGATAGTTTCCACGTTCTCATACCCACTGGAATTGTACACGACTGGAAGATTCATTCCCTTTCCTCTGGCCAGCTCCAACGCCGAAATAATATGCGGCACATAATGCGCCCCAGTGACCAGATTCAGATTTGCCGCCCCTTTTTCCTGCAATTCCAGAAAAAATTTCAGCAAGCCGCTCCACTGAAATTTCTTTTCCGGAATCCCCAATGGCAATATCCCGGTTCTGGCAGAAACAGCACCGCAAGCCGCAGCCAGAGAAAAAAAATCAGCCCCTGATCCTTTTTTTCCTGAAATACAAGGTTCCTCCCACATATGAAGAGCGGCACGGGCAGCCCTTATAGTACTGTCCATGCCACAATATCCTCTTTTGCCCTCCAGACGATTCACATTACACTTCCGGGGGCATAAGGTACAATTCTTAAATAATTCTTCTCGCATAAATTACGAATTCTCCTCTCTGATCTTCTCGGTCAGTTCCCTTCCCCCCTGGTCATACCACTCTTCCACAAAGGTATCAAAGTAATCCATGGGCTGCTCTCCCATGATCATCTGAATAAAGGCATTTTTCTCCAGGGAAGCAAGCATGTTGGGAATCTCTCCATCCGAATCAACCAGATATGTTCTGCGCACCGAACTATAATGGCCGTCAACCAGCACGCCCACTGCTGAAATTCTGGACTTGTACGCAGCCCAGTCCTCTACAGTTACATTTTTTCCCGCTCAAATACTTCATACAGGCATCATAGTAAGACTTCTCCAGTGCGCTTAAATTACTTGCCTTCTGCTTGCCGGACATTACTCTCCTGATATCCTTCGTAACATTATAAATTGCCTCATTATAATCCACATTAATAACCAGCGGTCTGGCTGTAGGGTCCACATTCAAAGCAAAATAGCTGTTGATCTCATCCGCATTTTCCTCATCTTCGAACCGGCTGTAATCAAACAGAACACTGATAATTTTCATTACAATTTCCGGATGTTCGTAACCCTTTCTCACAACCACATATTTGTTGTCCCGAAAAGAAGCATAAACGTTATCTTTTTCCTGGTATTCAGCAGTAAGGTAATAAGGCTCCCAGTCTGCTTCCGGATCATTCTCAGCCACATCCATAAGCGGATTATTCGGTGCCCACCAGAGTCCAAAAAACGCACCGCATTTACCTTCCACTACCAGATCACGGAGATTATTCTGAGCACGCAGGGCAAAGTTCTGATCCAGTATTCCTCTTTCATATAGCTCACGCAAATAAGCAACGGCAGATCTGGTCTCCTCTGTCAAAGAACCATAGACAATTTCCCCGTCTTTGTCCTTGATCCATCTTCTTGGATAAGAATAAAATTTCTCAAAAACAGGTTCCACCGAATAATTCTGACTGGTAGTAGACACAAAATTGGTATCACACACAAGTCCCACAGGATCTTCCCCTTCCTCTGCTCCCATCCTGTTTTCCTGAAAAACCTGGATAATATCCATAGCCTCTTCCAGAGTCTCTGGCTCTGCAAGACCCAGCTGATCCATCCAGTCCTTTCTCATCCACAAAAGAAAGGGACCGTGGTCGATTACTGCTTCCGGAAGCGCCATCAGCTTACCATCAAAGGTTCCTGCACCGAGAAGCTGGGGACCATAGCTGTTATACATGGCCTTGATTCTCGGGGAGGTACAGTTTGCATAAACCTCAGTCAGATCCTCCACCATGTCATTTTCCACAAGAACATTTAAAGTCTCCCTGTCTGAAACCACCAGTACATCCGGCAAAGTGTGATCATTTACCAGCACATTCACATACTCGTCGTAGCGATCCTCCCGCTCCATATAGGCATTTTCATTCTGCACGTTCAGAATCTCTTTCAGATATCTGGTATAAGCGCTGTCTTCGTAGGTATTTCCTGCTGGAAGATTGGAATTATTGGCACCGCTCATCTGTCCTAAAGTATAAGTCACAAGCTCCGGGTACTTTCCATACGGAGTTGTGGAAGCTTTTTTCCACAATCCGCTATCTGTAGAATTATCTGTCTGGGATTCTTCTGTTTCTGTACTTTTCTCTGCATCCGTTCTGTTTTCTGCTGTCTTTTCCGTCTCGTTGTCTACAGTGCCTGGGTCAGCTGCATCAATTCCGGAATCACTGCATGATTCCTCAGAAAGCTCATAATCTGCTTCTTCGTATTCCACACCCGTTGTCTCTTTTCCCATATTTCCAACTGCGCTATCACAGCCAGTCAATGAACCAGACGAAATCAACATGGAAAAAGTCAGTCCCAATACCAGAATTCTATTTTTTTTCTTCACTTTTTCCACCTTTCTTTCCTGTTGTGTCCTCTGTGTCTTCTTCCGGTTCCTGCAAAAACTTTTTCGTAGAAAACTCTCCGGCTGCCACAGCCTCCTCATCCGCTTTTTCTCTTGGAATTCTCATTTCTACCCTGGTGCCTTGATCAATCTGGCTAAACACCTTGATTCCGTACTCCATCCCATAAAGAAGCTGCATTCTGTCATTGACATTTTTAAGACCATATCCGGAAGCCTTGTAAGTTACCAGCTTATCTGCCTCTTCCTGTTCCATTCCTGGTCCATTATCCTCCACAGCAAGAAGCACGTCCTCACCGTCCTTTACAAAAAACAGTTTCAGAATCTTCTCTCCTTCTTCTTTCATGTCCAGCCCATGCTCCAATGCATTCTCCACAACAGGCTGCAGCAGCAATTTAGGCACAATATCTCCTTTCACCTCCGGGTCAATGTCCCAGATCACCTGAAAATCATTGTCATGCATCACCAGCTGGATATCCAGATACGCCTTAATATTCTGAATACAGTTATCCACAGTTACCATATCCTGCCCCTTACTCAAAGCAGTCCGGTAGAACATAGATAAGGACAAAGTAACCTTACTGATTTCCCTCTGATTGCTTCGAATAGCCATCCAGTTGATAACAGACAGGGAGTTATACAAAAAATGAGGGTTGATCTGGGCAGTCAGTGCCTTCAGTTCAAACTCTTTCAACGCAATCTTATTCTCATAAACCTCATGGATCAGACGATTGATCTCGTCCATCATGCTTCGGAAGCTGCGCACCAGAAGGCCAATTTCATCTCCAGCATTGCTGTCCACCGTAACCTCACGGCTCCCCTGGTTTACCCGGTTCATGTTATCGGTAAGCTCCTCGATCTTTCTGGTCAAAAAGTCTGGGAAAAAGAAAGTCCCAACACCAGAATTATGGCTACACAGGCCGTAATCAGGGGAATCTCGCTGACCAGGATTCCTGACACAGAGCTGTCCACTGCTGATTGCAGCTTATACAGATCAAAAAAATCCATCCGCAAGCCGCGTTCTTCCGGTTTACAAAGCATAATCTCCCTGCCCGGACTCCAGAAACTCCCTGGAGACAGCCTCTCCCGAATCCTTTTCTTCCTTTTCACCCAGCATTTCCTTCTGAAACAGAACATTTCCCCCTTTATCCAGGATCATGACCCCCCGGATTCTGCAGAAATAATCTTTTCAAAGGGCTGGAAAAATCTTATTATAATCCAGTGTAACGCAAAGAACTGCTGTCTGCTCTCTGCCAGTATAAATCCGCCTTACAGCTGCAATCTCCGGTATCTGGCTGTCCACCACCCACTGCACAGACACATCCTCTTCCAGTTTGTCATACCACCACTCCTTATCCACCTCTGACAAAGGCACAAGTGTATACTCATGGCGCACTTTAATGCTTTCTGCAAACAACTGGATCTGTATAATGGCATCATGATAAGACTTTGGTACAGACAAAAGAGGATCTGCTACTTCTGTATAACTTTTATATACGCTTGATAATTATCCATAATTTTTCTCAGTGATCAGATCCTCAATATCCCGGGGGAATAAGTGAGATAATTCAGAAGACTGGCAAAAAACTTCTATCTGGCTGTCGATTCCCTCTCCGGTCTGTTCCAGAATGGAAGACATATCCTCCATTTCTTTTTCCCGGAGCAGACTGCTCATGCGGTCATGACTATACAATACAAGCAGGATCATGGGAACCAGGCTGGCTGTCACAAGAAGAATAGTCAGCTTATGACGATATTTCATATTCTCAAATTTATTCTTTATGACTGCCGGTATTTTCATCCTCTTCACCGGTTCCTTTCCGATAGGACTCCGGGCTGCTTCCATAATATTCCCTGAAACTTCTGCAGAAATAAGAAACATTGGGGATTCCTACCTGTTCACTGACCTGTGCCACCTTCATATTGGAATTACACAAAAGCTCCTTCGCCTTTTCCATCCGAACCACACGTATAAAGCGGTTCAGGTTCATACCAGTCTCTTTTTTAAAAATAAAGCTGAGATAGCCAGAAGACAAATACACCTTCTCCGCCAATGTCTCAAGACTTAAATCCTCCGCATAGTGCTGGTAAATATAATTCTTCACAGAAGCAACTTCATCTCTGGAATCACTCATGGAACGCTCCAGAAACTCCTCGTACTCCTTAATATTCTCCTGGGTGATTGCAAGGATCTGCTTCAGATCGGTACAACTGTACAGCCGCTCTACCTCATGATCCAGCTTCCGCTCCTCAGAGAACTGATTTTCCTGAAAAAGCTCCTGGATCACATTGGAAAAAACAAATTTCACATACATGGCAGAGAAACGGGTATCATTCTCATATTTCTTCACCAGACACTCAAAATGCTTCTTCAGCTGCTCCACATCTTTGCGGGAAATGTCTTCGGAAATCTTCTCCATCAGACGGGAATCCTGTGTCTCCGCATTCACCGGCTGGCTGTCAGAGGCCTCATTATTAAACACATGCACATCTGGATGATAAAATTTCTCCTCCATTGTCTGCTCCAGCTGGGACATAATTTCAGGCAGCGCCTCATGCCCTTCAAACCGGCTGCTCACTGCAAGGTGAAAAACTTGCAGAGTAATTCTGCTTCAAAATGTCATATAAATGCTTGGCAACCAGCTGATAATCGCAGTACACATCAGTAAAAAAAACAGCACAGACTGTCTGGTATTCAGATTCAGGTAAAAGAAATTCCGGTGCAATCCCTGCATCAGTTCCTCATCAATATTATCTGGAACATTATCAAAAAATGCCTTATCTGATTCGATAAGAATCGCACAGTGCCACTGCTCCCAGTTAGATTCATCTAAAATCTCCCCAGCTTTTTTCAACACTTCTTCATTTCCGGAATACAGGTAAGTCTGAAGAAAATACTGAAGAAGAAAATTCTTCCCTTTCTCTTCCTTCTGCTTCTTGGACCGGATACTTTGAAGCTCTGCTTTTACTTTCCCGATAGTTGTATGAAAGGTATCCGGATCAACCGGCTTCAGCACGTAATCCTTCACTCCGTAACGCATAGCTTCCTGGGCAAAAGCGAAATCACTGTATCCACTAAAAATTACAATTGGAAGATTGGGATACTCTTCTCTGACCTTGCTGGCCAGCTCCAGACCGTCCATATGAGGCATTTTTATGTCTGTTAAAAGAAAATCAATCTCTTCACTTCGCAATACATTCAGTGCCTGCCTGCCATTGGCAGCCTCATGGATCTCGTATTCTCCCTCTTCCTGTGCCAGAAGGAATTTAATTCCCTCCCGCTCAATTTTCTCATCGTCTGTTATCAAAACTCTGTACATATTGGTACTCCGATCTTTTATTATATTTAACACCGGGACAACTCTTCCAACTGTCATTTATGTCCGCCTGTCAGAAAAGCCAGAAATTTCATATCGCCTGTTGCTTCTGCCTCTTTTTTTGCTGTCTGGCGCACATGAAATCTTATATAAAGATAAAGATAGCCCCTCGCATCTCTGCAAAGAACTATCTTTATTTTAACATTCTGGTATCATATTGAAAAGGGAATAATCTCCAAATTTCTCAGGTAAAAACCGTTCTTTTACCCAAAGAAATCAACCCTTAACTGCACCTGCAACAACTCCCTCGATAATATATTTCTGGCAAACCAGATATACAACAATAATCGGGATAATGTCGATCATAATACTTGCCATCATCGGTCCCATCTGCACATGACCATAGCTTCCACGGAAATACTGGATTGCCATTGGAATTGTTTTATACTTCTTAATATCCAGAACCAGTGTTGGAAGAAGGTAATCGTTCCATACCCACATCAGCTCCAGAATTGCAGTAGAGATAATGGTTGGTTTCAAAATCGGAATCAAGATCTTAAAGAAAACCTGCAGAGGACTGCATCCATCAATCATGGCAGCTTCCTCAATTTTCCAGCGGGCTTCCTTTTACAAAACCGGTAAACATAAATACTGCAAGTCCGGCACCAAATCCAAGGTAAACAATGCAAATGGTGTATGGATTATTCAGTTTCAAAGTAT
>ENA-OPYU01000076-OPYU01000076.1-human-gut-metagenome-genome-assembly--contig:-NODE-76-length-34316-cov-3.150984_pt1 | contig 34316 bp, 43 predicted proteins | sample MGYA00242637_ERZ504482 | MGnify/ENA primary metagenome ERZ504482 (study PRJEB26092, sample SAMD00036237) | human gut metagenome | host: Homo sapiens | study: EMG produced TPA metagenomics assembly of... | reverse complement strand
TCAGTCCCATTACTCCCATGAGTACCTTGCTGATGCTTCCTCCGACATTTCCACCAAGTCCGACACAACTTACCATAAGAATGATCGCTGCCGCCATCAGCACCAGAAGTATGATTTCCGTCTGAAAGCCGCTGGATATTGACTGCTTTCCTGCTGTATTCATTTTTAGACTGGGTACGTGCGGAAGAATTTTTTCTTCGCGGATGTACCACGATTTGGTTGTTGATTTCTTCGGCGTATTAGACGCTGCCATTAAAAAGTTGCCCCCTTCATCAGGCAAATTTGTAACCGATCCGTGTTTCTGTAAGCTTTCCTGCCGGACAGTTATGCGAAAATTGCTAATAAGCGCTATGGCTCCTGCCACAAAACAGTAAAATGCGAAATAGCGCAGTTTCGCATGCTGCAAAATGCGGAGCAGATTGCGTATCATAAAATATCCAACTACTCCCGCCACGATCATACCAAAGACATAGGTAAATCCAAGAGACACACTCATCTTTGGCGTGGTAAACTGTCCAAGCTCCAGAAAAAGAGAGCCTAGAACTGCCGGAATGCTGATAAGATAAGAATATTTCACTGCAAATTTCCTGCTGAAACCGCATAATAAGCCTGCACAAATCGTCATTCCACATCTGGATATACCTGGAAATACGGAAATCCCCTGACAAATTCCAATCCACATGGCATTGTCATAAGTCACATCTTTCGGTGTCTTGATTCCACCGATATTACTGAGGTCTGTCACAAGAAGAAACACTCCTGTCACAAGGATACATGCTCCTGGAAGAAGCGGGGAAATCGCCGCTCTTGTCACCAGTCTTCTGCAAATGTATCCAAGCAATGCTGTGGGAATAAATGATACAGCCATAATCGCTGTAAATTTACGGTATGTTCCGTGCACCACTCTGGCATAGTGGAGATTGTCACCGGTTTTCCTATTGTGAAAATAGATATTTACATTCCCGATTATATCCATGATCATGCCCAGAAGTTCCTCTCCGATCCGGCGGAGATCTTCATGGAATGCAAAAAAAGCTGCCACCATCGTGCCCATGTGAAGAAGCACTTCAAAAAGGACTGCAGTGTTTCGTGTAATTCCCATTGCATTTTCTATGGCTGCCAGATGTCCGAAACTGCTCACAGGAAGAAACTCCGTGATCCCCTGAACAATTCCTAATAAAATCGCCTGTAAAACTGACATATTCAATATTTCCTTTTCTTTGGGATAAGACAGGCCGCGAAAGCCCGCCAAGTGTACCTATTATATCACAAAGCCGGCAAAGATACAACTTTAATCGAACGACTGTTTTGTCTGTGGGGCGTGAGATTGCAGGAATTATTTTTCAAACACGCTCTAATATATAGAAAAAAATCCCTGCCTGAGATTTCAAACCGAAATCCCAGACAGGGAACTCACACCTTCTTACTTCTCAGCAAAAAAGGTGCATATTATTTGTTACTGTCCATTTTGCGGCCAGCAGCTTTTATTTTGCATATTTGCTCTTAATATACTCATCGATGCCGCGTGCACCTGCTTTACCTGCTCCCATAGCAAGGATAACAGTGGCAGCACCTGTAACAGCATCTCCACCAGCATATACGCCTTCTTTTGAAGTCTTACCAAACTCTTCGTCAGCAATGATACATTTTCTCTTGTTTACATCAAGACCGATGGTTGTAGAAGAAATCAGCGGGTTCGGGCTTGTACCAAGGGACATGATAACAGTATCAACGTCGATGGTAAACTCAGAACCAGGAATCTCAACAGGGCGTCTTCTTCCGGAAGCGTCCGGCTCGCCAAGCTCCATACGGATACATTTAATACCGGTTACCCAGTCTTTGTCATCTGTAAGGATCTCAACAGGATTGCAGAGAAGATCAAACTGTACGCCCTCTTCTTTTGCGTGATGAACTTCCTCTTTACGTGCAGGCAGCTCTGCTTCTGAACGACGATAAATAATATGTACCTCTGCGCCAAGACGAAGTGCAGTTCTTGCAGCGTCCATAGCAACGTTACCACCACCAACAACAGCAACCTTCTTGCCATGTGCGATCGGAGTATCATAATCCTCACGGAATGCTTTCATAAGGTTGTTACGTGTCAGGTACTCGTTAGCGGAGAATACACCGTTAGCCTGCTCACCCGGGATTCCCATGAACATAGGAAGTCCGGCACCGGATCCGATAAATACAGCCTCAAATCCCTCATCTTTAAGAAGCTCATCGATTGTTACGGATTTACCAATGATAACGTTGGTCTCAATCTTAACACCCAGAGATTTTACGTTCTCAACCTCTGCAGCAACTACTTTGTCTTTTGGAAGACGGAATTCCGGAATACCATAAACAAGAACTCCACCTGCTTTGTGAAGTGCCTCGAAAATTGTTACATCGTAACCCATCTTTGCAAGATCTCCGGCGCAGGTAAGTCCGGAAGGTCCGGAACCGATAACTGCAACTTTATGTCCGTTCTTCTGTGCAGCCGGAACTGGCTTAATACCATTCTCCTTCGCCCAGTCAGCAACGAAACGCTCCAGTTTACCAATGGAAACAGCTTCCCCTTTCAGACCACGGATACATTTACCCTCGCACTGTGTCTCCTGAGGACATACACGTCCGCAGACAGCCGGAAGAGCACTGGACTCACCGATAATCTGGTAAGCTTTTTCAAAGTTTCCTTCTTTTACTTCATGAACGAAGCCTGGGATATTGATAGATACCGGGCATCCTTCCATACATTTTGCTTTCTTACAGCCAAGGCATCTGTTTGCTTCTTCCATTGCCTCTTCTTTATTGTAACCAAGGCAAACCTCTTCAAAGTTAGTAGCACGAACCTTAGGAGCCTGCTCTCTGACTGGTACTTTCTTTAATACATCTGCCATTATTTGTCACCTCCACAATGTCCGCATCCGCCGTGATGGGTATCGCCTTCCTGAAGCTTCAGAAGAGCACGTCCCTCTTCGGTCTTATACATCTGCTGTCTCTTCATGGCAAGGTCGAAATCAACTTTATGTCCATCAAATTCCGGTCCGTCTACGCAGGCAAATTTCACTTCGCCTCCAACCATTAAACGACAGGCTCCGCACATACCGGTTCCGTCTACCATGATCGGGTTCATGCTGACAACTGTAGGAATGTTCAGTTCTTTTGTTAACAGGCAGACAAATTTCATCATGATCATCGGTCCGATTGCAACGCAGAGATCATACTCTTTGCCCTGGTTCTGCACAAGGTCACGAAGTACATCTGTACCCATACCTTTACGTACATAAGAACCATCATCTGTAGTAACATACAGATTACATACTTCTTTCATCTTGTCCTCAAGAATAAGGAGATCCTTTGTCTTGGCACCAACGATCGCATCAGCGGTAATGCCATGCTCGTGAAGCCATTTCACCTGAGGATATACAGGAGCTGTACCAACACCACCTGCTACGAAAACGACTTTTTTTCTTCTTAAGCTCTTCGAGATCTTCATGGCAAAGTTCAGATGGCTGTCCCAGAGGTCCAACAAAATCTTCGAAGTAATCGCCTGCTTTCAGCTGGGCCATTCTGGTTGTTGAAGCACCAGCCGGCTGGAAAACGATTGTTACAGTACCTTTCTCTGCATCATAGTCGCAGATTGTAAGCGGAATTCTCTCTCCTACTTCGTCCATCTTCACGATGACGAACTGGCCAGGCAGACAATGCTTAGCCACACGAGGAGCTTCCACATCCATAAGAAAAACATTTGCAGAAAGTTTCTCTGCGTTGAGTATCTTATACATAGTTCCCTCCTGAAGTACTATATTTGTTGCTGCTCACTCCGCGGGCAGTAACCTATATTTAACCGTCACTTCATGTATATGTCCGCTGTATGGACACTTGTGTCGGTCATATCCTATAACACTATAGCACAAAAAGACAGGTTAGTAAAATAAAATTCTCCTGTTTTCTATATTTTCCAAAAATGTATAATTTTTCATTTTCGGGGGATTTGCTTTTCTCTTCACCAATTAATTCATATAATTTTCCAAGAGCTTCTTTCATTCCTCCAACTTCATCTATCAGACCTTCTTTCACTGCCTCCGGACCTTCTAACATAGTTCCCACATCTTTTACCAGCTGCGTAGTGTCCAGCATCAGTTCTTCCAGTCTTTCCTGGGGCACGTGGGTATGACTGGAAATAAAGGTGGTGATCCGGTCCTGGATTTTCTCTATGTTGCGGTAGGACTGGGCAACACCAATAAACATGCCATTTGTGCGAACAGGATGGATCACCATGGTGGCACTGGGAACTACAAAAGAATAATCTGCGGATACAGCCATGGGAACACCAATGGAGTGACCGCCGCCAAGTACCAGGGACACTGTTGGCACGCTTAAAGAGGCGATCATCTCTGCAATGGCAAGACCAGCTTCCACGTCACCGCCCACAGTATTAAGCAAAACCAGAAGTCCGTCCACAGACTTGTCATCCTCGATCATGGCAAGTTTTGGCAAAACATGCTCGTATTTTGTAGTTTTGCTGTGAGACGGCGCCGATTCGTGCCCCTCTACCTCACCGATGATCGTCAGAAGTTCCACTTTATATTTATTAGAATTCTCATTTAAAATAACCTGTCCCATATCACGGATCTGCTTATTTTGCTGTTCTTCTTTTTCCACAGATTCGTTTTTTTTCGCTTTCGGCTTCATTATCCTCTCTTTGCTGCATAAAAATACCTCCATACAATCGTATGGAGGTAGTATCTGCAAATCTGATTAAATTATTCGTCCCAGTTATGCCATACATCTGTTACATCGTCGTCATCATCCAGAAGATCAAGGATTCTCTGGATATCCTTAAGGGATTTCTCATCTGTCAGTTCAACAGTTGTCTGCGGGATCATGGCAACCTGTGCCTCAAGAAGCGGAACACCTGCGGCCTCAAGAGCCTCGCGTACTGCGCCTAAATCATCCGGAGCAGTGAGAACTTCATAGCTGTCCTCTTCTTCATTGAAATCCTCAGCACCTGCATCAAGAGCGGTCATCATCAGTTCGTCAGCGTCCATCTCGCACTCTTCCTTGTCGATGATGATCTGACCCTTCTGATCGAACATATAGGATACACAGCCCTGGGTTCCAATGCTTCCGTTACCCTTTGTAAAAGCGTTTCTTACGTTGCTGGCTGTACGGTTCTTGTTATCAGTCAGAGTCTCAACGATGATGGCAACACCATTCGGACCATATCCTTCGTATACAGCTTTCTCGTAACTGTCTGCGGAATCAGCACCGGCTGCTTTCTTAATACCACGCTCGATGGTATCGTTTGGCATGTTGTTTGCCTTTGCCTTTGCAATAACGTCACGAAGCTTACCATTGTTGTTCGGATCCGGACCACCTGCTTTAACAGCCATTACGATCTCACGACCGATGATGGTAAAGATTTTTCCTTTTTTAGCATCGTTTTTTCTTTCTTGTGCTTTATGTTTGCGAATTTTGAATGTCCTGACATTTCTTATCCTCTCCTTTTGGTTCCTTTTTTTATCTTTTCGGCCCGCACCTTTCCGATGGTTTTGTTGCCAAGGGAAAGAATTCTGAAACGGTAGCCGTTTACAACAATTTCTTTATCCAGATCATCTTCTGTGGGAATATGTCCAAGAAGATTCGTCAGATAACCATTTAAGGTCTCAAATTCCACTTTACCGAAATCAATTCCAAGCTCTTCTGCTACATCTTCCAGATACGCCAGTGCGTCAATGATCACACTGTTATCCTTCTGCGTCCGGAACGTACTGTCGTCTTCATCGTATTCATCCAGAATATCTCCTACGATTTCCTCCAGAATATCTTCCATTGAGACAATTCCTGAAGTCTGTCCATACTCGTCCACTACCACTGCCATATGAATTTTCTTCATCTGCATGGATTTGAAAAGATCACTAATTCCCCTTGTCTCCGGAATAAAAGAAGCTTCCCTGATCAATCCCGGCAGATCCTTAAGAGGTTTGAACTTCGCCCAGGAATTCCTGGTAAGGAATTTCAAAGCATCTTTATAATGAATAATTCCTACTATATTATCTATTGTCTCTCTAAATACAGGATAACGGGAATTTCCTTCCTCAAGCATGGTATCCACAATGGTCTGAAGATTGTCCTCCTCATCAAATGCGATCACATTCTTGCGATGCGTCATAATGTCCTTGGCTTCAGTGTCCGTAAACTCCATGATATTCTGGATCATCTCTGCTTCGTTTTCCTCAATGACACCTTGCTCATGGGCTTCATCTACAATGGAAATGATCTCTTCCTCCGTCACCGGATCCTCTGACTGATTAAAAGCAACACCAAATGGCCTTGCTGCCAGCTTGGCAATAAAGGTTACGCACATAGTAAAGGATACAGGATCCTGGTAAAAAATCCTACAATCTTCATATACCGATATGCATATTTTTCCGGGTGATAGGTTCCGATTCTCCTGAATGTAAGAATACCAAGAGACGCAAGCAGAATGATCACCAGTGCAAGCACCAGGATCAATGCAGCCAAATGCTTTATGTAGGGATGAAAGGTCTCGGTAGCCCATGGAACGATAAATGCTCCGAAACAGACTCCGGAAGCCATAACAATCAGCGGAATCGCATTGACAAATGAAACAGGATTGTTGATCAGGGAAAGAAGAAAGACTGCTTTCTTATCTCCTTCCTGCGCCCGTTTCTCCACTTCGTTTTCGCTCAGATTGTGCACTGCAGCTGAAAATCCATAAAAAATACCATTCAGCCACAAAAGCAATAATAAAATGACAAAGCCCGCCAGGGGCATACTACTGCCAGATTCCATATATTAAACCTTTGTTCCTCCTAGACAGCGTTACTGCTTATTACCTTCGCAGTAACGAAAACATACTGCTGCTTCCTTATTCCACAGCAGCACGAATGTGCAATTGCGGCAGTCAATGCCGCTGAGACTTTACAACTATATCACTAAAGTTTCTTTTCGTCAAGAGAATGTAAGCTCCAGGCTGATTTCAAGAGCATGGTTCACCTTGACAAGCATAGGACCGTCCAGATGACATACTTTATCTTTTAATCTTCTCTTGTCAATGGTGCGAAGCTGTTCTAACAAAATTACAGAATCTTTTTCAATTCCATAGGCCGATGCATCAATCTCAATATGGGTAGGCAGCTTCGCCTTGTTCATTTTGGATGTAATAGCTGCGCAGATCACGGTAGGACTATGTCTGTTGCCTACATCATTCTGAATAATAAGTACCGGTCGGATACCTCCTTGCTCGCTTCCCACCACGGGCCGAAGATCCGCATAAAAAATATCCCCTCTTTTAATTACCACACAATTCACACTCCGTTTTACGTTTTACTTTTCTGAAAATAAGTATTTCCAACATTTTTTTCATGTGTATACATGTGTGGTATTTTTCCCGCAATTCGTTACGGATTCTTGCAAAAGCCGGTAACGGAATCCTTTCCGTCTGTATTGTTCTTACCTGACGCATACCTGCAAAAGACTTTCCAAAGGATGTGCGTCACAATTTTTCTGGGTATCCTCAGTCAAAATATGTCAGCTCGCCGCACTCTTTCCCATCGCGGATATAGATTCTTGGCACACGTTTGCTGATATTACATACAAATTCATAAGAAAAACGGCCGGACAGATCTCCCAGTGTATCTGCACTGATAACCTCATCCCCATCTTTTCCAAGCAGTGTCACTTCATCCCCTGTCTTTACATCCGGAATTTCTGTCACATCTACCATAAACTGGTCCATGCAGACTCTGCCACAGATCGGCGCTTTTTTTCCATGGATCAGAACCCAGCCTTTATTAGAAAGCATTCTGGGGTATCCATCTGCATATCCCACAGGAATTGTTGCCATCTTTGTAACATGATCTGTCGTGTAGGTTCCACCGTAGCTTACCTGAACCCCAGGCTCCACATCCTTCACGTAGGAAACATGACTCTTCAGTGACATTACAGGTTTCAGCATTACGATGTCTTTTTCCACTTCCTCAGAAGGATAAATTCCATAAATGGTAATTCCTGCACGGACAATGTTCAGGTTGGCTTCCGGTACACGGATTATTCCGGCACTATTGGAGCAGTGATGCAGTGGAATATGGATTCCAATTTTTTTCCAGAAGATCAGCAAAATCAAGATATCGTTTCAGCTGAACCATTGCCGGGGTGCGGTCGTATTCATCTGCTCTTGCAAAATGAGTAAATAAACCTTCAATTTCCACATTGGGAAGAGCTGCAATTCTGCGGATTTCCTCCAGACTCTCTTCTCTGTCCTTAAATCCGATCCTGGTCATGCCTGTATCAGCAGCCAGATGGATCAGACCTTTTTTGCCCGCTTCTTCAGCAGCTTTGTTAAACTTCCTGGCGGTCTCATAATCACAGACGGCCATGCGCACATCATTTTCGGCAAGTTCTTTATAATATTCTTCAAATACCAGCCCCAGGATCAGAATCGGCCTTGTGATCCCGGCTCTTCGAAGCTGTAATGCCTCCTGGGCTGTAGCCGCAGCAAATCCCCATATATAATCAAATTCCTCAAGCATTCTCGCAATAGGTACTGCACCGTGACCATATGCATCCGCTTTGATCACTGCGATGATCTTTGTACCCTCTTTTATGTTCTTCTTCATCTGTTCAAAATTATATCTGATTGCGTCAAGAGAAATCAATGCTTTGATTCTGCTGTATTTTTCCATAACATTTTCCTCGATTTTCTAAATTTATCAGAGCATGCCCCAAAAGGCGTTCTGCAAAATGTACGTCACAATTCTCATTCTTTACTCTGAACTTCTGCCAGTTTCAAAACTTCCGGCAGGGCTTCGATCATATCCTTCGCCGTCATGCCGTGAGATCCCTTTTTTCTCTCTGGCAATATCACCGCAAAGACCGTGAATGTATACTGCCAGGGCAGCTTTATAGGAAAGCTCCTGTTCTTCCTCACAGCTTAAATACATGCAGAGAACAGCTGCGATAATACCGGAAAGTACATCTCCGCTTCCTGCTGTGGCCATTCCCGAATTACCAGAAAGATTCAGATACAGCTTTTCATTCCGGTCAGTCACTACTGTACATGCGTCTTTCAGTACCAGAACACCGCCACTTTTCTCTGCATATTGATAAGCACGGGCTACAGGGTCTTCCTTTAGTTTTGATACATCCAAGCCGCAAAGACGGCTCATCTCGCCCATGTGGGGTGTGAGAATGGTCTGTTTCCCTATGAATTTCATCCATTGTGGATGCATTGCCAGAATATTCAGACCATCTGCATCCAGTATAACAGGCTTTCCTGCTTTTGTTCCGTTTTCCAGGAACCAAAGCATTCTTTCCTTTCCTGAGCCTTCTGTTCCAAGCCCTGGACCGATCACCAGCACATCACACCAGTTTAAATTTTTGCCTATTGGCTTCCTCATCAAATTCGCTGGTCAGCATTGCCTCAGGCAAAAGGCTCTGTAAAGGAATCCGGTTCTCTTCCACAGTCTGGATCTTCACCATCCCGGCACCTCCATGAAGTGCTGCACTGGCACTCAGGCAGGCTGCTCCGCACATTCCCTTCGAACCCGCTACAAGAAGGACCTTGCCAAATGTTCCTTTATTTCCCCATGGTTTTCTTGCCGGAAGAGTTTTCACGTCAGATTTTTCCATATGCCAGGCAGCCTTGCTTGCAAGCTCACTGCCATCACGGTCCCGGTCATAAATCCCAATATCCGCCACCACAGTTCTGCCAGCATAAGCTCTTCCCGGATACAGACAAAGTCCACGTTTTTTATATGCAAATGTTACGGTAAGATCTGCCTCAAAAGCAGTTCCAAGAACAGCTCCTGTATCTCCATGAATGCCAGACGGAATATCCACCGCTGCTTTATACGCAGGAGCTTCATTCATATGGTCAATTATCTCTTTGTAATTCCCGGTAATCTCCCTGGAGAGTCCAACGCCGAAAATTCCGTCTACTATAACAGTATATTCATCCCATACAGGGTTATTCATTACCGGTACCTGGTAGCTCATGGCAATATCCCACTGATGTCGGGTTTCTTCTGTCATTTTATCCGGATTTCCTGCAAGATAAATCTCAGAACGGATTCCCGCCAAATGCAGAAGTCTTGCAATGGCAATGCCGTCACCTCCGTTATTGCCAGATCCGCAGACGGTCAGAATCCGTTCTTTTTCAAATTAGCAGAACCGTTTTTCTTTTCCAGATATTTCCGGATCTCTTCTGCTGTGGCAAGTGCCGCCCTCTCCATGAGAACCAGGGAGGGAACATGCATATTATGAATAGTGCCATGGTCAAGCAGCTTCATCTGACTGCAGGTTACAACTTTTTTTACATAAGGCCACTCCTAATGCAAAACTGCCGCCCGGTCTCCTGTAAATCCTTCAGCGAGACAAGCAGCAGTCCTCTTTGACTTTTATTCTTTGTTTTCTTTATGTTCGTTACGATACTGGCTTAAGTTGTAAGACAGTGCCATCAGACTCTCGGACAGATGAACGTTCTCTACGATCACATCCTCCGGGGCGTCAAGATCTGTATGGGCAAAATTCCAGATTGCCTTGATTCCATTGTCAATAAGAACCTTCGCCATCTCCTTAGCCTTATTCTTCGGCAGGGTCAGAATGGCAATCTCCACCTGATTCTCCCTGATAAATTCCGGGAGACTGCTAACCATCTGGATCTCGATCCCGCGAACGGAAATCCCCTCCAAAACCGGGTTTACGTCAAAAATCCCTACCAGACGGAAGCCACGCTTTTTCGAAGTCTCCATAATTGGCAAGTGCCTGTCCCAGATTACCTGCACCCAGGATGATCATGGGATGAATGGTGTCCAGTCCCAGTATTTTACCAATTTCTGTATAAAGATATTCTACATTATATCCATATCCCTGCTGTCCAAAACCGCCGAAATTATTTAAATCCTGTCGGATCTGCGAAGCAGTCACATGCATTTTTTACTCAAGTCGTTGGAAGATATACGTTCCACCTTCTCTTCCATCAGCTCCCCAGATAGCGATAATATCTTGGCAATCTCTTAATTACCGCCTTTGAGATCTCTTTTGCATCCAAAATGTTCCCCTCCTTGTTTCCGCTGCCTGTAATTTTCCGCTAAAAACGCATCGCGGAACATTACCTGTAATCGGCAGCCCGCGTAACACTATGTCAATTATACCGAAATGTTATTTTCTTGTCAATTAAGTTGTGCAGAATTACAAATTTTTGCAATTTTTTTAGTGATTTGACATTATCTTTCAAAAATAATTTTCAAGTATAATATACTATTGAACATTCTAATAATGCTGTTTCTGTGTATACAGAACCGCCTTTTTAAGGAGGAACTTATGATTTTATCATGTCAGAGCATCTGCAAATCTTTTGGGGAAAAGGTAATCCTGCAGGATGCTTCTTTTCACATAGAAGAACGGGAAAAGGCCGCTCTCATCGGCAATAACGGTGCGGGAAAAACGACTCTTCTTCGTATTATCATGGAGGAGATTTCCGCGGATTCCGGTCAAGTGGTCATTGCCAAGGATAAGAAGATCGGTTATCTGGCCCAGTACCAGGGTATCCACGGTCATCACACCATTTACGAAGAACTGATGACCACCAAGCAGTACATTTTGGATATGGAGGACAAGATCCGTTCTCTGGAACAGGAAATGAAATACGTAGCAGGCGACAAACTTGAGAGCCTGATGAACAGCTATACCCGCCTGACGCACCAGTTTGAGCTGGAAAACGGCTACGCTTATAAAAGTGAAATCGTAGGAGTTTTAAAAGGTCTTGGATTTGAAGAAGAAGACTACGGCAAACAGATTGAGAACCTTTCCGGAGGTCAGAAAACCCGGGTTGCACTTGGCAAGCTTCTGATTTCCAAACCGGATATTCTCCTTCTGGACGAGCCTACCAACCATCTGGATATGGAGAGCATCGCATGGCTTGAGACCTATCTTCTCAACTACCCGGGTGCTGTATTTATCGTTTCCCATGACCGTTATTTTCTGGACAAGGTAGTTACCAAGATTGTGGAGATCGAGGCTGCCCAGATGAGAATGTACGAAGGCAACTATTCCGCTTATGCCCTGAAAAAAGCGCAGCTGCGTGACGCCCAGTACAAGGCTTACCTGAACCAGCAAAGAGAGATCAAACATCAGGAGGCTGTTATCACCAAGCTCCGCTCCTTTAACCGTGAGAAATCCATTAAGCGTGCTGAGAGCCGTGTAAAAATGCTGGACAAGATCCAGCGTATTGAGAAACCAATTGAAATTGATAACCAGATGCGTATTTCCCTGGAACCACGTTTTATCAGTGGGAATGATGTACTTACTGTAGAAGGACTTTCCAAGTCTTTCCCGGGACAGACCTTATTTACCGATATTAATTTTGAGATCAAGCGCGGAGAGCGTGTGGCTCTGATTGGAAACAATGGCACTGGCAAGACTACAATTCTGAAAATTCTCAATGGAATCGTAGCAGCTGACGCCGGACGGTTTGCCCTTGGCTCCAAGGTTCAGATCGGTTATTATGACCAGGAGCATCATGTTCTGCATATGGAGAAAACTATTTTCCAGGAGATATCAGACACGTATCCGACTCTCACTGAGACTGAAATCCGCAATATGCTGGCTGCTTTTCTTTTCACAGGAGATGATGTGTTTAAGCTGATTTCCTCTCTCTCCGGTGGTGAACGCGGCCGTGTTTCCCTGGCGAAGCTGATGCTCTCAGAAGCCAACTTCCTGATACTGGATGAGCCTACCAACCATCTGGATATTGCATCCAAGGAGATTCTGGAGGAAGCACTGAACAGCTACACAGGAACTGTCCTCTACGTTTCCCATGACCGTTATTTTATTAACCAGACTGCTACCCGCATTATGGATCTGACCAACCAGGCCATTGTCAATTATATCGGTGATTATGATTACTATCTGGAAAAGAAGGATGAGATGACCCGGATTTATGCTCCTGCTCAGGAGACCGCAGCTCAGGAAGTTAAGGAAAACGTTTCTGAAACCAAACTCACCTGGCAGCAGCAGAAAGAGGAACAGGCTCTGAAGAGAAAACGGGAAAATGAGCTGAAGAAAGTGGAAGCACGGATTGAAGAGCTGGAAGCAAGGGATAAAGAAATTGATGAAACCATGGTTCTGCCAGATATCTGTACGAATGTGGCAGAATGCACGAAGCTCAGCCGGGAAAAAGCTGCTATAGCAGAAGAACTGGAAGGGCTTTATGAAAAATGGGAGGAGCTGGCATAAAATACCAGTAACCTGTTCTTTGAGCCTTACATTTCATATTTATTTCAAAAAACAGGAACAAATTTCGAATATAAAATATCCGAAACCGTTCCTGTTTCTTTTTTATAACAATATTAACATTTTTACTTCAAACAACTTTTAAAAGCTGTCTGTTTTATTACATGGCCTCAAGCTTCTCTCTGATTGCAAGAATAAACTCGCGGCTGTTAAGGACTTTTACATCCTTTAAGGAAGTAATCAGTGCCAGGTCTTTGGTCATCTGTCCGCCTTCGATGGTGGAAAGGGTTGCTTTCTCCAGCTTATCTGCGAACTCTATAAGCTCCTGATTCTGATCCAGCTCACCCCTTTTTTCGCAGAGCACCGGTCCAGGCGAAGATTGTTGCTACAGAGTTGGTGGAGGTCTCCTCTCCTTTCAGATGACGATAGTAATGTCTCTGTACAGTTCCGTGAGCTGCCTCATACTCATAATATCCATCTGGAGAAACCAGTACAGAAGTCATCATTGCCAGAGAACCAAATGCAGAGGAAATCATGTCACTCATAACATCTCCGTCATAGTTCTTACAGCCCCAGATAAATCCACCTTCTGCTTTCATTACGCGGGCTACTACATCATCAATCAGACTATAGAAGAACGTAATGCCTGCTGCCTCAAATTTATCCTTAAACTCAGCTTCATAAATATTATGGAATATTTCTTTAAATTTGCCATCGTATGTTTTGGAAATGGTATCCTTGCCTCCAAACCACAGATCCTGTTTGGTATCTAAGGCATAATTAAAGCAGCATCTTGCAAAGCTGGTAATGGATTTGTCCAGGTTATGAACACCCTGGATCACGCCTGGAGTATCAAAGTGATGGATCAGCTCCGTTCTCTCCTCGCCGTCTTCTCCTTTGAATACCAGCATAGCATCTCCTGGTTTGTCAATGTACATCTCGGCATTCTTATATACATCACCGTAAGCATGACGGGCAATGGTGATAGGTTTCTTCCAGTTCTTCACACATGGCTCGATTCCCTTTACCACAATGGGAGCACGAAAAACAGTTCCATCCAGGATTGCACGAATAGTTCCGTTAGGGCTTTTGTACATTTTCTTCAGATTGTACTCAGACATTCTGGCTTTATTCGGGGTAATGGTGGCACATTTAACAGCAACTCCGTATTTCTTGGTGGCTTCCGCTGCATCTATGGTTACCTGGTCATCAGTCTCATTTCTGTATTCCAGTCCAAGATCATAGTATTCTGTCTTCAGATCAATAAAAGGAAGAAGAAGCTCATCCTTGATCAACTGCCACAGAATTCTGGTCATCTCGTCCCCATCCATCTCAACAAGAGGGGTCTGCATTTGAATTTTACCCATTATTACCTCCTAGTATATGTTTTGTGGTAACTGTGAACTATGTCCACAGTTACCCTATTTTAACGTAATTCCAAGTCTCTGGCAAGTCTCTGCTACAATTGCTTCCAGTTCTGCTTCGCAAAGCACAGTAACACGACCATCCTCATACTGCTGGTCAACCCAGGACTTGATCATCTTTACAAGCTCACTGTTCTTATCAACTTTCTGGTCACCCTTCAGTCGATAATGGCTGTCGATCCAGTGTGCGATTCCGGCAGCTCCGGAAGTATTGGAAACGGCAACCTCAACCGGGCGGTTCAGGAATTTCTCGGTATCAAATACGTTATAGATTTCCTCACTTTTTAGAAGTCCGTCGGCGTGGATACCAGCTCTTGTTACATTGAAGTTCTTTCCAACGAAAGGAGTTCTTTCCGGTATGTGGTAGCCAATCTCTTTCTCATAGTACTCAGCAAGCTCTGTGATAACAGTTGTATCCATACCTCCAAGGTTTCCGCGAAGCTGTGCATATTCAAATACCATTGCCTCAAGAGGTGTATTTCCGGTACGCTCTCCGATACCAAACAAAGAAGTATTAACACCACACGCACCATACAGCCATGCAGTTGTGGAGTTGCTGACTGCCTTATAGAAGTCGTTATGTCCATGCCACTCGATCAGTTCAGAAGGAACGCCTGCATGAACCATAATACCATAAATAATACCAGGTACAGAACGAGGGATCACGGCACCAGGATAGTTAACACCGTAGCCCATGGTATCACAGCAACGAACCTTAACCGGAATGCCGTACTGCTGGCGAAGCTTCATCAGCTCAAGGCAGAATGGGATAACATAGCCATAAATATCAGCTCGTGTAATGTCTTCAAGATGGCAACGGACAGAAACACCGATTTCCAGACATTCTTTTACAATGCTTAAATAATGCTCCATCGCCTGTTTACGTGTCATTTTCATCTTATAAAAAATATGATAATCGGAACAGCTTACCAGGATACCGGTCTCTCTCATACCCATATCGCGGACAAGCTGGAAGTCCTTCTTATTTGCACGGATCCAGCTGGTAACCTCAGGGAACTCATAGCCTCTCTCCATACATTTCTCAACAGCATCACGGTCTTTCTTACTGTAAAGGAAAAATTCAGAAGCACGGATCCTTCCTTCCGGTCCGCCCAGCTTATGAAGGTAATCATAAATCCTTACGATCTGCTCAGTGCTGTATGGTGCTCTGGACTGCTGGCCATCACGGAATGTCGTGTCGGTGATCCAGATATCATCTGGCATATGATGTGGAACAACTCGGTCGTTGAATGCAATTTTCGGTACTTCAGAATATGGAAAAAGATTTCGGAATACATTGGGAGTTGCAACATCCACAAGCGGATACATATGCTCCTCTAACTGAAGCAGGTTTGTGTGGCGATTCATAGAAACACGTCTGTTTTCCATAGATATTTCCTCCTCATCTCTTGGAACTCTTGCTGTCCATTTTACTCACTTAAAGCGACTTCGTCAAGTGCTTTTATACTGTAAAGTGATAATTCTTTATCAAAGTTTGTGTATTCTTTTTCGTACATTTCTTCAAATCACTTAAGCAGAAATCCTTTTCACACAATTGGCTGCTTTTACATTTTCAGAAACTTTCTGCGGTTAAATTTCCCCCACCCTTGCAGGTTTTGAGGCAGTCCCATATCCTCTGCGCTATTCATCAGCATAGTTTTGATATCCGTATTGGTAAGTGCAGGAGTTTTTTCCAAAGCACAAGCAATAGCACCTGTCACCAGAGGCGTAGACATAGAGGTGCCGCTTTTCACACCATAAGAATAAGGTTTTCCAGGCACGCAGGACATGATCTTATTTCCAGGCGCCACAATATCCGGCTTGCACACGCATTCCGCCGTTGGTCCTCTCCCTGAAATAGCACTGCGCCCTTCCAACAAATCGCTGGAGCCCACTGTGATCACTTTTTTGCTGCTTCCCGGAGCTGTGATACTGCCCGGCCTTGGTCCCTGGTTTCCGGCAGCTGTGACCACTACCACTCCTTCATCCCACAGCTGCTCCACACTTTCCAGAAGCCTGGCATGGTTTCTTTTTGAGTTACAGGTAGTTCCCACAGAAATATTTACCACCCGGATCCTGTACTGCTGCCTGTATTCCCGAATCCACCGAAGAGCCCGAAGCACGTCATCCTGACTTCCATTTCCATAACGGTCAAGCACTTTCAGGGCAATGATTCCGCAGCCAGGTGCTGCGCCTCTGTATTTTCCCATGGAAGCAGTGCCATCTCCTGCCACCAGCCCGGCTACATGGGTGCCATGTCCATTATCGTCATAAGGCCGCCTTTAAAAGCCAGGAAATCATCAAAAGCCCAGATCCTGCCAGTAAAATCTATATGCTCATAAATCCCGGTATCCAGAATACACACACCGATTCCTTTTCCGGTATAAAAGGATTTTTCCATTATTTTCCCCGATAAAAAGAAACTTATAATAAATTATGTTTCCATTTTCCAATCTGCTTTAAAATTATAGACAATTTTTGAAATTCTCAAAAATTTTGTCGCTTTTCTGAGCGTATATAGTATAATGAAAATACGCATAAATTCGTATTTATAAAAAGGAATTTTCCAGTAATATCAAACAATTATTTCAAGTGACAAAATGTAGTAAGTCACAACTATACATGAGAGGACGAAAATAATATGGAAAAGACAACAGGCAGACTCCGGAGGACAAATTTCACTATTACTCCGGAGCTATCAGACGTGACATGGGGAACCTGCTTAAGTGGCTGCTTCTGGCAGTGGTGGTAGGATGTATAGCGGGAGCTTTCAGTACTTTGTTTTCTTTTGTGCTGAAGGCAGTAACCGGTTACCGCAAGGCACATCTGTGGACTTTTTCTCCTGCCCCTGTTCGGACTTTGCATCGTATTTCTTTATGAGAAATTCGGAAAAGACGATGGCGGCACGAATCAAGTCCTTTCTACAGTCCGTTCCCAGGATGATGTGCCCTGGAGATCTGGTCCGCTGATTTTTATTTCGACTGCATTGACACATCTTGCCGGTGGTTCAGCAGGACGTGAGGGTGCAGCTATTCAGCTTGGTGGCAGCATTGCCAATCTTCTTGGCAGATGGATCCATCTTGATGAGGAAGACCGTCATGTGATCGTTATGTGTGGTATGAGTGCTGCTTTCTCTGCACTATTTGGCACACCAATGGCTGCAGCTGTTTTTTTCCTTGGAAGTGGTCAGTGTAGGGGTTATGTATTATACAGCTCTTATGCCTTGTATGATCGCATCTTTGATCGCATCCCGTTTTGCGGCTGGTATGGGCGTTACGCCAGAAGCTTTTCACGTAGTAAATATTCCTGCACTTTCCCTGGAAACAGGGCTGAAAATGGGCGTGGTAGCCCTTGGATGTGCAGTGATCAGTATTGTCTTCTGTATTATTTTAAATGAGACAGCCAGATTCTACGGCCGGTTTTTTTCTAATAAATATGCACGGGTAGTGGCCGGTGCCGTTCTGGTTATTTTTTGATTACACTGATTCTTGGAACTACGGATTACATGGGAGCCGGTGCTGAGCTTATTGAGAAAGCAGTGGAGACCGGAGACACCGATTATATGGCTTTCTTCTGGAAAATGCTCCTTACCGCACTGACTATGAAGGCTGGTTTTCGCGGAGGCGAAATCGTTCCGTCTTTCTGCGTAGGCGCCACTTTCGGATGCATGGCAGGACAGCTGATAGGGCTTTCTCCCTCCCTTTGCGCAGCCTGCGGAATGGCGGCTGTTTTCTGTGGTGTGACGAACTGCCCGATTACTTCTATTCTGATTGCCTTTGAAATGTTTGGCTTTAAGGGAGTGTCCTTCTATCTGATCGCCGTTTCTATCAGCTATGCGGCTTCCGGATATTATGGACTGTATAAAGATCAGACAATTGTATATTCTAAATACAAAGCCAAATATATAAACAAACACACAAAGATGTGACAAGCCCTAGAGCGTGTTCATTTTGCAGAGATTTTTTCGAAACTCCATCCTCTGTCAAATGTTTACTACCTGAAATTTGCAGGAATCCGCGTTGCGGGCGTGGCAAAGCAACATCCATAACATTCCTGTAAAATATAAAAAATCGGCACACAAGCTGCCGTAAAAAGAAGGGGGGTACATTTATGAACCTTTGAAAAAATCTTTTCACCTGAAGGAAAACCACACTGACGTGAAGACCGAAATCATGGCCGGTATTACCACATTCATGACCATGGCTTACATCCTCGCTGTCAATCCCAACATCCTTTCCGCTGCCGGAATGGACCGCGGTGCAGTCTTTACTGCTACTGCACTTTCATCCTTCATTGCAACCTGCCTGATGGCACTGTTATCCAATTACCCGTTTGTTCTGGCACCCGGTATGGGACTGAATGCATACTTTGCATATACCGTAGTTCTTGGAATGGGTTATTCCTGGCAGCAGGCTCTGGTTGCTGTATTTGTGGAAGGTATCATCTTTATCCTGCTTTCCCTTACCAATGTACGTGAAGCAATCTTTAACTCCATTCCTATGACACTGAAACACGCAGTTTCTGTTGGAATTGGCCTTTTCATCGCATTTATTGGTCTGCAGAATGCAAAGATCGTTGTAAACAATGATTCCACACTGGTAAGCATGTTCTCCTTTAAGGGCTCCATGTCAGATGGTTCTTTCAATTATCTTGGAATCACTGTTCTTCTTGCCCTGATTGGCGTACTGGTTACCGGCATTCTTCTTGTAAAGAATGTAAAAGGCGGTATCCTGTGGGGCATCCTTATTACATGGGCGCTTGGAATCCTCTGTCAGTTTGTGGGACTTTATGTTCCAAATCCGGATGCAGGTTTCTACAGTCTTCTCCCGGATTTTTCCAATGGAATTTCCGTACCGAGTATGGCTCCTACCTTTATGAAAATGGATTTCGCAGGAGTTTTCTCACTTGACTTTATCGTTATCATGTTTGCATTCTTATTTGTAGATATGTTTGATACTCTGGGAACTCTGATAGGTGTTGCTTCCAAGGCAGACATGCTGGACTATGACGGTAAGCTTCCAAAAATCAAAGGTGCTCTTCTTTCCGATGCTGTTGGTACTACTGTAGGTGCTATGTGCGGTACTTCTACTGTTACCACTATTTGTTGAGAGCGCTTCCGGTGTTGCAGAGGGCGGACGTACAGGTCTTACTTCTCTTGTTTCCGCTGTTTTGTTCGCACTTTCCCTGTTCCTTTCCCCGATCTTCCTGGCGATCCCTTCCTTCGCCACAGCTCCGGCTCTGATCGTGGTTGGATTCCTTATGCTGACCTCTGTAACCAAGATCGACTTTGACGACCTTACAGAAGCGATTCCGGCATTTATCGCAATCATTGCAATGCCGTTCCTGTACAGCATTTCCGAAGGTATTGCACTTGGTGTTATCTCTTACGTTATCATCAACGTCTGTACCGGAAAGGCTAAAGACAAAAAAATCAGTCCGCTTATGTATGCACTGGCTGTTATCTTTGTTCTGAAATATGTATTTCTGTAAAAAACAGAATGAAATAATTGTACGGTTTGCAGTAACATTATTCACGGAACATCACCTGTAAATCGCTATAAATAATCCTAAAAATCCCCCTGCCATGGAACCACGCTTTCCTGGCAGGGGAATCTTTCTATAACACTACTTAAGGGGGTATAAAATAGATTACATCTGTGAAATCATCTCGTAAATCTGTTACTGTTCACTTTGCAGTCAGTAACCACTTCGCGGAACATTAGCGTTTTACATTGAATGCGCTCATTCCCGGATATACTGCTGCATCTCCAAGCTCTTCCTCGATACGGAGCAGCTGATTGTATTTTGCAACACGCTCTGTTCTGGACGGAGCACCGGTCTTGATCTGGCAGGTATTTAATGCTACTGCAAGGTCAGCAATCGTAGTATCCTCTGTCTCGCCTGAACGATGGGAAGAAATTGCTGTATAACCAGCCTTATGAGCCATCTTGATTGCCTCAAGAGTCTCTGATACAGATCCGATCTGGTTCAGCTTGATTAGGATGGAATTGCCGCATCCAAGAGAAATACCTTTGGAAAGTCTCTCTGTATTTGTTACAAACAGGTCATCACCTACCAGCTGCACTTTATCTCCCAGTTCTTTGGTAAGCTTCTTCCATCCTTCCCAGTCTTCCTCATCAAGCGCATCCTCGATGGAGATGATCGGATACTTGTCAACCAGGTTTTTTCCAGTGGTCGATCAGCTCGTCAGATGTGTAAACAGTACCGGCCTTTGGAAGCTTGTACTCGCCAAGTTTACCAGTCTTCCACTCAGAAGAAGCTGCGTCCATAGCGATCATAAAATCTTTTCCTGGCTCATAGCCTGCATTCTTAACAGCCTCAAGAATTGTCTCAATTGCTTCTTCGTCAGATTTCAGAGCTGGTGCAAAACCACCCTCATCACCAACAGAGGTTGCAAGTCCTCTTGATTTCAGAATAGCTGCAAGAGCATGGAAAACTTCTGCACACCATCTTAAGCACTCTTTGAAGCTTGGTGCTCCAACTGGCATGATCATGAACTCCTGCACATCAAGTCCTGAGGAAAGTGCATGGCAGCCGCCGTTTACAATGTTCATCATCGGTACTGGCATACGGTTTCCGGAAATACCACCGAGGAAACGATAAAGCGGGATATCAAGGGCTGTTGCAGCTGCACGGCAGCATGCGATGGAAACCGCCAGGATTGCATTTGCACCAAAGTTTGATTTGTCCTTGGTTCCGTCAGCTTTGATCATCGCCTTGTCAATTGCATAAATATCGGATGCATCCATTCCTGAGATTGTGTCGTTGATGGATGTATTAATGTTCTCTACAGCCTTTGTAACACCTTTTCCAAGGTATCTGTTCTTATCATTATCTCTAAGCTCCAGAGCCTCAAATTCGCCTGTAGAAGCGCCGCTGGGAGCAGCTCCTCTGCCGATGGTTCCATCTACCAGATAAACCTCTGCTTCTACTGTAGGATTTCCTCTGGAATCCATAATTTCTCTTCCAATGACTTTCTCAATTTCTAAGTAATCCATGGTATGTATACTCCTTTCATTTTCAAAGGAACTCCTTTTATTATGCCAGCGGTCTTTCTGCCATAATAAAGGAGTCCAAATGATTTACACCGTTAGGTTAGCTATTCCTAACTATGTTGATTAGTATACACTAACCATCATGGGATTGCAAGAAGATTACATGATAATATTTTTCAGTAGTTGTCTGTTCTAAAGCGTATTTGAAAAATACTCTAGAAAATTACCACAAGAAGCATTTTAAATTTCTCTTTTCCCATAACTGCGTGAGGATGCTTCGCAGGCATTACAATAGACTCACCTTCATATAATTCGTACTTCACACCATCAATAGTGATTTCCCCCACACCATCCAGACAGGTAACAAATGCATCTCCGCCAGACTCATGTGTACTGATCTCCTCCCCTTTATCAAATGAGAAAAGGGTAACACTCACTGCCGCATTCTGTGCAAGTGTGCGGCTCACAACCTGTCCCTCCTGGTAAGCTACCTGGTCTTTTAATACCAGCACTTCTGCTTTACTTATATTTTCATCTTATCCATGATAAAAAGCCTCCTGCTATAACTGTTTTTCGTAACTATACTATAAATTTTCGTGATATTCAGTTATTATAACAACAAATCTGTTTTTTATTGCATTTTTTCACATCCGTAGTATAATATGCAAGAATCAACATGACAGGAGGCTTTTCACTTGAATACACAAACTACACAAAAATCTCTCCCAATCTACCGGGGAGAGCTTGCACTTCTTCTTGCGGTTGCCATCAACAGCTTCGGCGTTGTCCTTATGCTCTATTCCGGGACAGGAATTTCCGCTAATTTCCAGTGTTCCCTACGCATTTTTCCTGCGTCTTTCCGAAGATAAGCCTTGGAACATGGACCTACATATTTCAGGGACTTCTGGTACTGGCGCTGATGATCCTGCGGCAAAAAATTCGTAGTCCAGTATCTATTCAGCTTCGTAGTAGGATTCGTTTTCGGGGAGCTGCTTGATGTACATGAATTATGGATAAATGTTCTTCCTACAGCAATTGGCTGGAGAACTTTTTTATTTTATTGCAAGCTACATTTTGATCTGTATTGGAATCGCTATTTCCAACCGCTGCAAAATGCCTATTGTCCCTACTGACCTTTTCCCAAGGGAACTGTCCCAGATCACTTCTGTGGCATATCCAAAAATCAAGATCAGCTTCGATGTAATCTGCCTGATTATCACTGCTGCCCTCACCGGATTTGGTCTCGGGCATATCAAAGGACTTGGAATTGGTACCGTTGTAGCCGCCTTTACCATGGGAAAAGGCGTCGGAATCGCAGGGAACTGGTTGGATAAACATATGGACTTTACCTCGTTTCTTGCGAAATAGCAGGATTTTATACATACTAATTTAATTCAGGCGCTCATATACCATACCGGATATTTCCTTTATCCCATTAATTCCTGTATATTCGCCAACTTGTGCAAACACAACAATCACATAATCTGTCTTTTTTCCATATACAATCGCCGCATCATGCTGATAGCTGTCTGTCTCCCCGGTCTTATTTCCAGACTTAACGCCTGAGGGGAGACCTGCAGGAATTTTATACCGCCTTTCCTGCGCCAGCAGAAGATTTAGCATCTGGTTCGAATACTTACGCGAAACTGCCCTGTCCTACAGTCCGAACCAACTCATTGTAGCTCTCATTGTCACTGATTGTTATCATGCTGTCCAAAAGACCGTTCACATAGCTGTTAAGACTGATTTTTTTCTCTGCAGCACCGGCATAAACAGCCTCCATCACAAAAAGCTTGATCACACTTGCCGGATACATGCTGGTCTCATTTATGGAAAGGACATCTCCTGTTTTTAAATCTTTCACATAAACAGACCAGTTCCCCCTGTATCCTTTCAGTTTTTCATTTATTTTTATTTCTCAGTTTGCTTAACTTTACCTCTTCCTTCGCGCATTTTTTCCCTTCTGCATCTACATACAAGGTGCCGGAAATCTTGCGGTTTGTGGCAATTGTGCCATGCTCCGTCAGATAATAACCTTTGTACCAGCGGTTTGTATACAATTTTCCATTTTTGTTCAGGGCGAGCTTCTTTCCCTTAAACACAATCCAACCAGCCGTCTGTTTCAGCCGTCCGGCTGTTTCCCCAAAATAATAGGAGCCTTTAAAGCGTGTAGTCCCAATTTTCGTATCAAGAGCATGAAATTTTTTCCTTTTGTCTATTCGTCCATCTGTCCAAAAATAATAATAACCACTGGCAAGTCCCACATTGGATGGAATTGAAAGATATGCGATTCTTTCCGTCCCTTTCTTATTCTTCATCTGAATGGATGTAGACTGAAGATACCATTGATCTTTCTTTTTTACAAGTTTAGCCTTGTACTCGTTATTTACTTTTACTGTCCAGCTGTTCTTTGTGGCAGCCTCTGTCTGTAATGTTGGTGAGATAATAAGAAGTCCACATGAAAAAGCAATTCGCACAACCCAGACTTTCCATTTATGTATTACCATTCTCTTTCCCATTTTTCTTTTCCCCTGTAACTTCAATGCAAAACAATTAATGCAGAAAGTAATTTTCGCGTCTGCACACCCCAATTTATTAACAAATTTGTCTGAACGCTCTCATCAAGTTGCAGCCTAATGAATTTTTGTATACGCAAAGAGCGGAAAAGAAATAATGCATATCTTCTCTTCCGCTCTACATGATGTCAGATATTTAATTATTCAAAGCCCTCTTCAAAATGCTTCACATTTCGCCGATGTGACGTATCCGTCAATTATGACGCAAATCTCACAATGCTCTTAATCTGATGATTGATGTCGTAGCTGCCGCTTCCGTATACACCTCTGTACCATCCTGCAAACTGTGCCTCCGGATCATAGTAGCATCCGTCAATAATGACCCAGCCATGACTGGTAAGGCCATCTGCTGCACCATCTCTGGTACCGGATACACGTCCAAGAACTACATAAGGATTATAGCCAATCTCTCTTGCCATTGCAGCAAAGGTGCAGGCAAAGCCATAACAGTCACCGCCACCTGAAACCAGCATATTGTATGCTACCTCTCGCTGCCAGCCTTTTTATTAAAGTCTGGCCAGTAGCCGGAATAGTAGAAATTACTGCTGCTGGTAAGATAACACCAGCAGGCATACAGCTTCTGGGATTTACTCATCCCCGGATTGGTGATCCTGGAAATAACATTCATAAGCTCTAATTTTTAGATTTTGCATTTACATCGTTATCTGCATATCCCTTGCTGTTAAAGGTAACATTGGAAACTGTTTTATTCTTGGTAAGACGACCTTTTACATCGCCCCGGTAAAGACGGTTTCCAAGTTTAAAGAATCCAACATATGCATGACCCTTTGTGTCTACATAATAGGATGTCTTTCCTACTTTTACAATTTTGGCCTTAGTGGGACGAATCAGTTTGCCTTCCAGATTAAATACATATATGTATTTACCAATTCTTTTCCCACCTGTAACCGCCTTTCCGTTCGCGTCAAAATAGTAACGGTTTTTGTGAATGGTTTTCCATTTATTTTTCAGTTTATTACCCTTTTTTGTCGTAATAAACATATTTCTTTCCTTCTTTTACAAGACCTTTCTTTCTAGTCGGTGCTGCCGTAGGCTGAACTGGAACTGCAGTCACAGTTGGAGCTGCAGTCACCTCTGGGGTAATTTCAGAAGCCTGGGCAGGTACGCATACAGCCATAATACTGATTGCTATAACTGCCAGAAATTTGCTTATCTTTCGCATACTCTTTCTCTCCCAATAAATCAGTCTCTTGTAATCAGCCCTTCAGACGGCAAACCATCTCCCAAAGGGCTGCTGCTGAGTTAAAGTTCTCCGGTACGATATCAGCCGGTGTAATAGTGATATCAAACTCGTCCTGAAGCTCACTGACAATAGATAAAATTGCGAAGGAATCAAGAATCCCATCATCGATCAGTGTCTCACAGGTTTCATAATCCGCATCTGGCTGGATTTCCTCAAGAATTTCAATTAATTTGTCCATTTTTCATTTCCTCTCTTTCCGAATTAAATTCATCTGTGTGTAATGCCTCCCGAACCAAAGTAAGATTTCCCTTATGCCAGAAATAAATTCTTGGCATCGGTCTGCTCAGGAATAAATAAATCCCCTCTGTCACAGAATATGCACCTACACGTTCAAATATGAGCATATCACTAATCTGTGGATTTTTTCAATGGAAAAAGCTTTACGATCACATCACTTACAGTACAAAGAGAACCGCATAAATTCCACTGTTCCTCATCACCCTCCATGCGTATATTTCCCGTATTATCGGTCTGTGTACAATGAGGCCGCTTCATAGCCATCGCCTGGCCATAATAATTCAGATGATTAATACCGCCATCCACAATAGCATAATTCAGACCATGATTCACCTTCATATCCACGATAGAAGTAATATAATAACCACACAGATAGGTAAGATATCGTCCCATCTCCAGTATTACATTTCCCCCAAAGGTAAGATTATCCAGAAGCCTTCCAAATCCACCCAGAAGCTCCTCAACAGACTCCTCCTTATCCTTCACAAAATAAGGTGCAAACAATCCTGGTCCGTACTCAAGCTCCTCTGCCTGATACCCATAATCCTTCTTAAGGTCTCCCAGAAAGGCATCCAGACTCTGAAGCTCCCTTTCCATCTGAGAAAGATTTTTCTTCTGAGTACCTGAATAGAACTGAAGTCCCAGAATGTGAAGTGCAGTATACTCCTGTCTCCTGGAAATAATCTTGCGAATATCTTCTTCATCCACACCAAACTGATTACCACTGGTCACACGAAGCAGCACATCAATAGTCAGCCCCAGTTCACCCGCAATCCTCTGCAAATGCTTCAGATGCTCCAGAGATTCTACTGTATATACACCCTTTCCACCGTATGTTTCAAGTACATATCGGATATCAGAAGGATTTTTATATACACCTGAAAGCACGATTTTCTCCATTGGAACAGAGACACGCTCACAAATACGAAATTCTCCCGGAGAGCATACTTCGAAAAGATCTACATGCTTCATCATTGGTCTTGTAAGAAAAGGATTGGCCTTCATAGCATAGCAGACTCTTGCTTTTCCTACAAGCAGCTCCTTAATCTTATTTACATGTACAGCCAAAGCATCCAGATCAAATACATAGGAAGGCGTAGGATTCTTATCTTCTATAAATTTCTGCAAAAAATTATAATCCGCCATTTATCTTCCCTCCTGATATCTGGCTGTCAGCTCTTTCCTGTCAATCTTGCCATTCTTTGTAAGAGGCATGGTATCCACTTGGACAAATACATTCGGCACCATAAAGTTTGGTACATATTTCACAAGGGAACGTGACAGCTGCTTACGATCGATATCACCCTCATAAAACGCAACGATTTTATTTTTGCCTGATCGTAAATACACAGACTTCTTCGAATCTCAGGAAGTTTATCCATTGCTGTCTCAATCTCACCAAGCTCAATTCTATGTCCCATATGCTTAATCTGGAAGTCCTTACGTGTAGCGAAGCAAAGCTCCCCGTTTTCATTGTAGAAAGCAAGGTCTCCTGTACGGTAAATAGGCTCCAGATATCTGTCATTCAAAGGGTTCTGAACAAATGCCTTCTTTGTCTGTTCAGGATTTCTATAATAGCCAAGTGCAAGCGCACTACCTGCCACACAAATCTCACCGTTTATCCTCTTTTCTGTAACCAGATGATCTTCTTCATCCAGAAGGAAGACTTTTTCGTTAGGAAAGGCTTTCCCCATTGGAAGCACATCTCCCGGTTCAAAGTCTCTGTCAACAATATAATATGTACAATTACAGGTAATCTCTGTAGGACCATAAATATTTACAAACATAGTATCTGGAAGATATTTTCTCCAGATATTAAGATGCTTAATAGGCATAACCTCTCCAGAGAACAAAACCTTTTTAATCTTGTCTGGCACCTTATAGGTAAAACCATTCAGGGTACTGATAATGCACATAGCAGACACAGCCCATACGATCGTGGTAACCTCTCTCTCAACCAGAAAATCAAGAAGATTCTTAGGAATAGAAAAATACTGTTTGGGAATGATCTGCACAGTGGCCCCGGTTTTCAGGCCTGAATAAATATCCTTTACAGAAACATCAAAGTCCCATGGTGCCTGATTTCCCATTACATCTTCGCCTGTAATATGAAACAGCTCTGTAAAACAGTCAATAAAATCAATTACAGAACGATGCCCCACAACAACACCCTTTGGAACTCCTGTGGATCCCGATGTAAAAATGCCGTAAAGCGGATCTGTATCTAATGCCTGATCTCGAATACTCTTCAGAACAAAACAGTCTTCTGGTGCTTTTTTCCAGTTCCTCAGTAAGAAGAATTGTTCCCTTAAATTCCAGCTTTTCCAGATCCTTCTGGTACTTACTGGAAGTAACAATCACATTACTGTCAAGAATATCCAGAATCTGCGAAATTCTTGCAGCCGGCTGCTTAGTATCAAGAAGCACATAGAAACATCCAGCATAAACAGCCCCCATAAACATACCTATGGTATCCACACATTTTTTCCATAAAAACCGGCACCGGATTTCTCGGAGCAAAATGTTCTGCAAGGGCAGTCCCAACTCTTCTTGCCCGGAGGCGTAATTCCTCAAATGTACATGTAGCGTCAAGATCTGCAAATGCTGTTTTGTCCGGATATCTGGAAGCAGAACTTTCAAGATATTCCAAAATACTTGTTATCATACACCCTCTCCTTTCAGAATATTAGCCAGAACCTTAGAATACTCCTTTGCAGCATTTCCATTCATATGACCATCAAAATCCGTATAGTCTGAAAGATCATGGGAAAATGCTTTAAAATACTGGGTATTAAAGTTCAGATATGTTACTTCATGCTCATCAAAATACTGTCCAAAGTATTTCCATGCAGCATTATAGTTATCGCTATATGCCTGTAAGGTATTAATAGGAATCGGCGTAGTTACTGCGACAAACTGGATATCATTTTCCCTGCAAAAATCGATCAGCCGTCCAAGATATTCCATATTCTGAGGGTTTACCTGTTCCTCCTCAAAGAGCTTCAAATCCTTCATTTTCAGCTTGGTAGTATCCACCGGATACCTCTCGATAAGACCGCTTTCGTGGTACTCCTGGGTATCACTTTTCAGATGGGCAATATCGTAATCCTTATTCCATTTCTGAGTGAAGGTTTCTTCCACCTTGCTAAGCTCATATCCAAGAGAATACTCATACCAGGGAAACAAAACAGTGCGGAAATTGCATTTTGCAATAGAATTCCAGAAGTATTCAACCTTAGCTTTTGAAAATGGAAACTCATGATAAAATAATAGATAGTTATTTCCCTCTTCTTTCTCAGAAACAAAATATCCCGGATCTACCTCATAAATGATTCTTGCAGGCTTCTGTTTCTCTGCAATCAGTCTGGCAATATAATAGGCATCAATTCCATATTCTCCCCCTACACATACATTATGACCGCTTCTGCCTGTGATTTCCTCCATCACAGCCGGATCGATATCTGTCATTCCATGGGATGTTCCAAGAATAATGTCATCATATTGGTTACTTACCACTGCATGAATGTCATTTCTCATAAAGGTACAAGGATAAAGAGCCATATCCAATCCAGCAAGAAGCGTCACACACACAGCAACCACTACTATTGTTTTTATAATTTTCTTAAAATTGTGCATAAATAAAACCTCTCGCTACTGCTGTGGAACCGAACAAACCTATGGATATCAGCATGCAAAATAAATGGCAACTGTAACAGGAAGAGGAAGCCTGGCAAGAGATTCCCGAATCTTCACGCCACGTTCTTGAAGGAGACTTATCACAAATAATATTATACAGCCAACAGCTATAATCACAAGAGCATATGGAGTAAAAGAAGTCCCCTGTTTACCTGCCGGAATCAAAAGCAGTTGGGCCGGAGCAAATTGTGTGATAGACTGCTTCATCATATGAAATGCCTGTCTAACGCTGTCTGCCCTATCAAAGTACATACTGATCACAACCAATACAAAAGTACGGATTACAGTGAACAGATAATACCAGGTTTCCTTACCGGAAATGTGAAGCTTCTTTTTCCATTTACGGTAATTCTCTGCCATAAGTCCGCTGAAGGCAATAATAATACCATTATACATACCGTATACAATATATTTCCACGCAGCGCCATGCCATACGCCTACAACGAAGAATACGATCAGATTGGCCACGCAGATAGGAAGGGTGCGGCCAATTTTCTTGCCAAACACCTTTTGCCCCATTTTCCAAATTTACCCATCCAGCCGGATAAGGTCACCGGGTAAAAACATAATCCTTCATCCAGGTTCCAAGAGTGATATGCCAGCGATGCCAGAAATCCGTGATAGATACAGCAAAAAATGGGCGCTTGAAGTTTTCATCCAGTTCAATTCCAAACATAGAGGCAATACCGATCACAACATCCATTCCTCCAGAGAAATCTGCGTAAAGCTGGATCGTATAAAACAAAACTCCAAGAAGTGCCACCCCGTTATACTTTGCCGGATCTTCAAAAATAGCATCTGCAAAAACAGCGGCCCAATCCGCAAGGATCATTTTCTTAAAAAAGCCCCAGAGAATCCGCTCAAAACCTCTGATTATATTATTTCCCTCAAACCTGTGTTCAGCATAAAGCTGATCTGCCAGGCGGCTATATCTGCCGATAGGTCCCTGCAGAATCTGAGGGAAAAAGGATACGAACAATGCGTATTTCAACGGGTGTCTCTCTGCCTTGCATCTTTTCCAGTATACATCAAGAAGATAGCCTGAGGACTGGAATGTATAGAAGGAAATTCCAAGGGGAAGCAATAGCTGTATCCCTCTCAGATTCAAATGCAGCAATGCATTGATATTTTCTACTGCAAAGTTGGTGTACTTGACGATTCCAAGCATACCAAAGTTAAGAATCAGACCAAGAATCAGAAGTTTCCTGGCACCCTTATGGTTTTCTTTTCCTTCTGCTTTTTCAATAAGAAGAGCCATCAGCCAAGTGACAAGTGTGGAAAAAAGAATGAAGACAACATAACGTGGACCACCTGCTATGTAATAGAGATAACTGAAAATAAGAAGAACGATCCACTGAGATTTACGGGGCACTATATAGTAAATCAATATACTTGCCGCCACAAAAAGTAAAAACAGGTTAGATACTAACGACATATTTTTCTCCTAAATCGGACAAGAGCTCCCCACTGCTTTTCTCAGTGCAAGAGCCCTGTCCTGTATTAATTCTTCTAGATATCTGTCCATTACGACAGACACTGCTTTGCCCCAAATCAGCCTAAGAGACCATTATCAAGACATCCATCGCCACCATCTTCACCACCACTGTAGTCATCACCGCCGCTATAATCTTCTCCACTATAATCGTAAGAATAATCATTGCTGTCATAGGATTCAGCCGGCTGGGAAGCTGCTGCCTGTGCCGCTGCTGCATCTGCTGCAGCTTGATCTGCAATTGCTTTCTCAGTATCGTAGGTAGTCTTCTTTTCTTTTGTGCTTTTCAGCTTATAAGTACCATACACGATTCCGTCCTTCTCACGTATCGTAAGTGTTCGAAGATCTTCCAGAACGATTCCGTGAACATCTGCTGATGTTCCATCCTCAAAGGTAATACGCATATCGTATGTAGGAGCTTTATCCTCTGCGGTTTCGTCTGTATTCTCTTCTGCATTCTCTTCAGTTTCCTTAGAAAAATCAAATTCTCCTTTTTTTCATTTTAATTCAAAGGAATCATCCTCTTCCATCATATTTTCAGTAAATTCTGTCTCATCAGCAGTCTTGATCGCAAGTCCGATAATCTTCTTAGAGGTAGCATTTCTCAGTTTAAATGCTATACAACCATCCTTCTTCTCACCAACTGTCTTTAAAATTTTCTTTCTTCTTAGCAGTAGTATCTTTATCTTCTGCTTCCGTTTCCTCTGTTTCTTCTTCCTCATCAGAATCCGCAGCAGCTGCATCCGTACTCTCAGCTGCAAAACAGCTTACCGAGGATGGTACAGCCAATACTCCCACTAATAATGCCATTAATAGATTTTTTCTTCATTCAAAACATCTCCTTAATCCTATTATTTTAACTTGTAGTTAACAAGAAATTCGTTTTACTTTCTTAAGATTGTATTTATAAAGTCCAAAACCTTTACCCAACATTTTATAAGTAAACTTATATCCACTATGATGTTTTACATTACTATTCCGATATGTATATGCAAAGTTTGGATCATACGCATAAACTGTTTTGCCTATTTTAATTTCACACCAACCATGAGCGCCATTCTTACCATTTGCCTGCGGAACAGTTCCTTTTACCATCTTTACATTTTTATAGCCTTTTACCTTCGCCATCATACAGAAGGTTGCAGCCATAACATAGCAGTCGCCTTTACCATTTTTAAATCCGTAGGTTGCATAATATTCAACCTGATTCTGTCCTTTTTTCGGCTTTCCTACGCTTCCCCAGTATTTAATCTTGGTGGAGCTCCACTTGAAAGCTTTCTTAAGGTCTCCCCCACACTTATCAAGGCGTGCACCAGCCAGTCCCTCTGCTGTGGATACTAAAGTAGCAACACCTTTTTTGTCGATGCGGTAATACTTCTTTTTGACTTTATAACCATATTTATTCTTAACCAGCTTGCCGTTTTTATAGCAATAGGTTTTACCCTCATTTACAAACAGTCCATTCTTCGGAGGCTGAGCCGGAGTTGGAGTAGGAGTAACTACCTCAGTTGTCTGTGCTGGTGTTATGTTGGTTTCGCCCTCTGCAAATACAGGGGTAACCATTGTAAGTGTCATAGTAAGGGACAGCACTGCTGCCATTGTTTTAGTAAACTTTCTCATACTTATTCTCTCCTGATATTTTATCGTGCCTGAACACCATATACGATTTCTCCGCCAGTTGTCTTCTTTCCAAGCTGTACGAAAATGTTAGCATAGGTTAATTTAAGATCTTTACTGATACCTGTCATACAGCTGGAAAGTGTTTTGGTCTTGGAAGGTCTGCCAAGAAGCTTACGAAGGACTGCTCCATCTGCCATGTACTTGCTTGCCGCCTTCAGCTGGTTACTTTTCTTTGCGACACGGACACCCTTCTTGTCAAAGTAGTAAGGAGTACCCTTAGCATCTGCATATACGCCTTTTTTCACTTTAAAGCCATTTCTGTCAAATCCGTAGTATTTCTTTCCAATCTTTTTTACTACAATATTCTTCTTACAGCCAGATACCTTCGGGGCAGCGTAAGCAACGCCATTCTTACCAAAATACTGCTTTTTGTCTGGACTCCAGCAATTCTTCTGCATCACACCATTCTTATAAAAATAAGTCCTGGAGCCTTTCTTAACGATACCATCCAGAAGTGCTGGTGTAGGAGTAGCAACCGGAGTTTCAACAGCAGATGTCACATTATTACTGCTGTCTACAGCCTCGGCATTTACAATTACCGGTATCTGGAGCATAAATGCACACATGGCTGGAAGAAGTAATTTTTCCATTTTCTCATTTCTTGATTCTCCTTTTATAAATATTATATTTTTAAAGCAGACAGACTGCCTTAAAACTTCACCTTTGATCGCACTGAATAAGCGAAATGTGTAGAAGCACCAAACAGTGGTCCCATGTTATCATAATATAATCCGTCGATCATTACGAATCCATGGTCTCCTGTAGTGGCGATCACATAAGGCTCATAGCCCAATACCCTGGCACATGCTGCTACTGCACTTGCAATTCCATAACAGCTTCCGGCAAGATTATTATCGAACATATAGATTGCCGACTGATATGGCCAGGTCTGAGTCTTAAACTCTGCATCTGTAGGATTGATCCATGGTTTAAAATCAGTATATCCCATCAAATAGTTAAAACAGATTCTAAACTTCTGACTATTGGACATATTAGGGGAGGTATGCTTTTCAACAAATTTTTTCGCCTTACGCATACATTCTGCTTTCAGAGAAGAAACCCTTATTGCAACACCATCTGAATTGATCTCGTACTCTTTACCTTTAATCTTATAGCTTATTTTATTCCTGATCAAAACACCCTTGGAATTAAAATAGTATTTCTTATTATGGATAGTCTTCAGACCGGTTACACGATAACCCTTTTTGCCTATATAGTATTTCCGTCCTTTTACTGTCAACCATCTGCCAGCTGGTACAGGCGTACCATTCTTACGTATATAGTAAAACTGTCCATTATCCTTTACCCATCGTTTCGAGGCAAGGACACCGTTAGATAATAATAGCGTTTCTTCTGCTTAAAGGTCTGCCATCCGGAATAACGAATACCACCTTTCTGAAGATAATATTTCTTACCCTGGATCGTAACCCATCCAGACTGCTGAAGGAAACTACCATCCTCCTGCCTCCACTGGTATCCCTTTTTCCACAGATACCCAGCCAGGTTTCGGCTCGGGCTGAGCACTTTCATTCTCATCTCTTATCTCGGCTCCGGTCTCCTGGGAAACAGTTCCTGTCAGATTATCCACTGCAGGCTCTGCATATACCAGCTGTAAGGGCTCAATAGCAAGTGCAGCTGTTATTAACAAAATCAGCACACGACCTCTCTTCTTCATATAATTCTCCC
>ENA-OPYU01000075-OPYU01000075.1-human-gut-metagenome-genome-assembly--contig:-NODE-75-length-34371-cov-5.115407_pt1 | contig 34371 bp, 43 predicted proteins | sample MGYA00242637_ERZ504482 | MGnify/ENA primary metagenome ERZ504482 (study PRJEB26092, sample SAMD00036237) | human gut metagenome | host: Homo sapiens | study: EMG produced TPA metagenomics assembly of... | reverse complement strand
GCAAACTAGAGTTGCCAAATGCTTTTTCTTTCCGATGAAACCTCTATCTTTGTACCTATATTACAATGATAGGAATGGAAGCAAATAAAATAGCAATTACAGACGAAGCTTTGCGCCGAGGTGCGGAAGAGGGTATGGATGGGATTTTTTTGAAGGTGTTTATAGATAAATACCTAGAGGTGACAGGGGGTGTTGTCAATGCGGAAACAATGCCTTTGCTCAATGGTTACCAGCATTCATTGTTGGGGTATCATTTCTTGCGTGAAGAAATAAATGAAGGTGGTTTTGTGCAATTGATACAGAATGGTTTTGGACCTTATATCTTTGATAATCCTTTTGCAAAAGCAATGCGGCAGTTTGGAGCGAAAGAATTTGCCAAATTGATTTATAGCGCGAAGAAAATATATGATGAGAACCGTGCTGATTTGGAAAAGGACAGGGATGATGAGGAATTTATGGCAATGTATGAGCAATACGAGGCCTTTGATGAGTTGGAAGAGCAGTTCATGGATATGGAAGAGTTGGTAACTGCCCGGATTGCAGAATATGTGGACAATCATATTGAGGAGTTTGCGGAGATTGTATGACAAGGACTTTTGCGTACGTTTGCCTGGTATAGACTCATGAGTTTTGATATAAAAAAGTAAATTGGCTTCAATGGCTAAGTAAGATAGTTCGTTGGCTGACGAACCTATGTTGTTTGGTCAAGTAAGTTAACTTACTTTTTTCTGTTTTGTTATTCCTGTGTCATTTATTGTTTTTTGATAGACCAGCCTTTGATATAAGCGGTTGCCAGCACGGCAAGTCCTGCCGCTAGGCAGATTCCTGTAAACATCAGCCCGTAACCGTTCAAGAAAGCTACCGGAGCAAAAGTTATCAGGGAAATCTCTACCGGGGCGATGAACAAGTAAGCCAGTGCATAGTTATCCAGGCATCGGCTGCGCATTTTGGGGTCTGCAACGCGGAGCAATGCAATGCCCATAGCCATAGTTCCAGTAAACCATCCCCATGTGAAGATAGCTTTCTCGAACCAACAGTCTTTCATTAATTTGCGAGCCATGACCAGAACATAAATCAGGGTTGCAATTAATCCTGAGACTAACAGAATTAATAAGGGTATGATGTACTCTATTACAACAGATATTTTAATGGAAGCAATTCCAAAAGCTACCAGAAAATCGGTAAAAGTTCCGCTGATGTGTCCTATGGTTTGCGGGCAGAGATAATCACTGGTCTTTGTTTTGTCGAATATCTTTTTGATGAACATACCCACCACAAATGCACAACTGAATACCGGCAATTCAAACCCCGGCATAAAATGGGATACTGTTTTGCTGATACAGTATCCGCCTAATGCTATCACTGTTACAATGATAAGATTGAAGGTCAGTGAGTCAATGGAGATGGAAGAGCAGGAACTTTTACCCATACTTTCCCGTTTGTCACCGGGCAACAGACCTGTCTGTAATTCGTGAGGAAGGTCATCGTAATTGGCGAGGAAGGAGGTGTGCCCTTTCTTTGTCCCCCCATTTTATAATGATCAATCCGATAATGACTGCTGCTACGATACCGAAGGTGGCGGCAGTCATGGCCAAAGTTAGAATTTCGTCATATCCGAACTGGCTGAAAGCCTGTCCGATGGCTGCTGCTGTACCGTGCCCGCCGCAATAGCCGCTTGGCATAGTGATGCCGAAGGCAGGGTTCAAGGGCCATATCCGGTTTAAGACAAGCAATCCCAATAGTCCCCCAAAAGCCCATTGCAACAACATTCCTGCCTGTGAATATGCCCACATGCTGCCTATATTGTCTGCATCTCCTTTAGCTGCCTTTTTGTGAGGTGAGGGGGAGGGCACCGAAAATGAAGGCTATCAATATGCCGGCATAAGTTCCTGTTTGGGTGGAAAGAGGAATGATGCCGAAACCGTGAGGTCCCAAGGCCAGTCCCATAAACCCGGCCAACAGACTGGGGGGAATGAACAGCTTTTGGATGAATCTTATTTTTACTCTCATGAGTTTGCCGAGCAGTAGCAATACTGAGATGATGCCTGTATCGACAAAGAGTGTCCACGGGGTGAAATCGGTCATAAATTTAGGGCTTGTTTGGATGTATTCGTTGAAGAATACAGTGTTCATAAATAGTTTATTTTACCGAATCGGTAGGAATGGAAATTTATCTTATCGGCAAAAATAATATACAGGTATCATGTAGATTACATATTTAACTATATATTTATGCCGATTCTTTTAGTCATAGGCTGATTTAAAAAAATTGTTCTTGAAAAATATAGGGTAGATGAGGATTGGTTATGCTGTAGTCCACTTCATTACCCTATATTAAATTCAAATGTTTCATTTTATATCTTTAAGAATATAAGTAACCTTGGAACCTTTATTGAATGCTCCTTTCCATTTGCCACTCATCTCTATAGTTTCTCCTTTGTCATTTGCAAAAATAGCCAAATAGGTTGCTGTATATTCTTTGATATATATTTTACATTCAGTCGTTACTTTTGTATGTGGAGAAAGTTTTAGTGTTTCTTTTGATTTATATAGAGGGGAAAGCACTGTTTCGTTAAGGGACAGAGGTGCATGTAAGTCGGATGATAATTTTCTATATTCAGAACTCAAGGTACTGGCATTAGCTGTAATATCAACCAATATATTCTCTTTTAAAGTCAAAGAATTGAATAGTTCCGGGTCGTCACTGTAAAATTGTGATGTCTCTTTTATGTTTTTTCCAAATGAAAAAGTGATAGACATAGGTTCTTCTGTATTGTTGCTGGTTATTTTAGGAGGCAACTCAATTGTATCGACTTTCTCGGCATCATCTGCACTAAGTTTCCATTGAATGGATTGCAACTGATAATTGTTGATATCCAGTTTATCATTGCTGCTGCAAGAGTATATAAACAATGTACATAGGGCGGTGATCAATGCTTTACATGATTTCTTGAGTATTAGCATAATATTCTAGATTTTATGGTTAATGGGTGTTTTGTTTCAAAGATAGGAAATAAAGTGGTACTATAGCTAAACTGCTTGTTCTTTTATGTATTAATTTTTATTAATGGGTTAATGGCAGATAGATTACAAGTGAATCTCAGTGGAAAAAAGTAGCTAAAACAAAAGATAAAGCAAGTCTTATCAGAGAATGAGATATGAATAAAAATAATGTTAAAAAGTAAGTGACGACGCAGTATTTAAGCCAATTTTTCATTTAATCATTAAAACAATAAAAGAATTAAGTTTCTTTCTTGGAAACCGGTTCTTTTATTTAATTTTGCAAACCCTAATAATTATAAAGAAGAAAATGAAAAAAAGTGAAATTGGCAGCAATATTTGCTGGGTTAGTATCGGTGTTTACTTTTAGTTCTTGTTTGAATGATGGTGATAGCGGCTCCAATTATGATCTTTATGAGATCGTTACTGTGGAAGAAGGTAGTATTTTTGGTGGAACCGTTCTGAAAGGAGATGCATGGGGATATACTTATACTCCAGTGGCTTCAAGTGTATTGGCTGGTCTTAAGGCATCTGACGGCAGTTATTACAAGCGTGCGCAGGTAGGGATCAAATTGATGGAAGGAGAAGCAATTACAGAAGGGAAAAAGTCTTATAAGGTAAGTGAAGTTGGCGTATTGGCTATTTTGAATTATAAAGATTTTAATGTTCAGTCTGATACATTGAGAACTGATTATGCACTAGTGTCATTGGAAGATTCTAATAATAAGATATGGGCCATAAATGGATATGTTAACGTACCTTTTACTTTTAAAACTAAAGAACAGCTGAGTATGAACGATTTCCATTTATATGCTGTAGAAGCCAAAGAGGATACATTGGTGACAAAACTTCAACAGACCAAAGGAGCTGATGATGCTTATCAGACAGGGAGTGCTTTGATTAGTTTCCATATGCCTTTTAATGATATGAAATTTCGTGATATTTTCGATCAAGTAGTGCCTAAGAGTGATACTATTGTAGTTAAGGTGACGGCAAAGGGAGAAAATGATAAAGAACTTGTTTCTACAGTGAAATGTAGTGCTTCGAATATGCAAGCAAGCTATTAATGATATTTTATTATATAGTAAAATCCTCTTCAGCTACGGTTGAAGGGGATTTTTTTATTTAATGGAACTATATGGTTCAATTCATAAGATAAGGGGGATAGAAATTTGACGGGGACTACTTCTTATTTTCCTGTTCATATCTTTCTTTAGATTCAGTATATACCTCCTGCATGTGAAAAGAGTTAACATGAATTTTTAAACGGTTCGATCTTTCTGCTGCCGTAATAACAACATATCGCATTCGTTCCTGTTGCATAAACATTTTCTATCTCTTGATTAAACCTTTTTATGCGGATGTATTCTATCTCCATAGCCTTTGGAGTTATCTCCATAAGTTTTGGAGTTATCTCCCAAGACTATGGAGTTAACTCCAAAGGCTTGCGGAGATAAAACAGGCAGGAAGAAAACCCTTAACCATACGGCAAGAAAGGTTTAGAGGTATGGATAAGATCTTTTAAGGATGAACCTGATTATAAAGCTATGCATTCCCTATGGAGAGAAAATTCCCAGACATCCTTCTTTTAAATTAACATTTAGTTTTTTTATATTCTAAAGCTTTCAAAGCTTTTTTCTTTTGTCATTTTGCCTTAGTTATATTTGTCCTTCTTCTAAATTTATAATAAAAGTACTCTTATTTTTGATTCCCCCAAGAGAAGTATGCGTTTTTTATTCGTTTATTCCAGTGAATTAATTACCTTTGCATTTCATTGAAGTTGAACAGAGGTAAATAGATTAGGCATTGAACTACAAAGATTTATTTAAGCGAGTAATAGCGTTGATTTCGTCTCCGGCAAAAGTGTGGGAGGAAATTAGCAGAGAAGAGGATAGGCGTAAAGTGTTGGGAGCATTTGTTTATCCCATGATAGGCTTATGTGGTTTATCCGTTTTTTCATAGGTACATTCATAGGAAATACGGAAGGAGTCGCTGCTTTCCAAATAGCGATGACACGATGTTGTGCTATATTTGTATCCTTGTTTGGAGGATATTTTTTGGCGGCATACGCCATAGACCAATTGGGCAAGAAACTTTTAGGGCGTGAAGACCAGTATGAACTAAATCAGCAGTTTGTAGGTTATTCTATGGTAGTGACTTTTGTGCTCGATATTGTCAGCGGGTTGTTTTCTATTTCCATCCTTCATTGGATATTGCAATTTTACACCGTATTTGTGGTGTTCGAAGGTGCACGTACCCTGATGAAGGTAAATGAAGAGAAACTGACACGATACACCTTGATTGCTTCAGTTATTATAATTGTTTGTCCGGCATTGATTGCCGCTGTGTTTAATGAGTTATCTGTTATTTTGAATTAATGAAACCGACTCCTGTTAATATAAAGAATAAGCGTGCATCGTTCGATTATGAATTTATCGATACGTACACGGCAGGTATCGTGCTCACGGGAACTGAGATAAAATCCATCCGTTTGGGCAAAGCCAGCTTGGTAGATACCTATTGTTATTTTGTGCAAGGCGAGTTGTGGGTGAAGAATATGCACATTGCCGAGTACTTCTATGGTTCATATAATAACCACTCCGCCCGTCGAGAACGCAAATTATTGTTGAGCAAGAAAGAACTGCGAAAATTGGAAGAAGCCGGAAAGAATCCCGGTTTTACGATTGTTCCTGTCCGTCTGTTTATTAATGAAAAAGGACTGGCAAAGTTGGTTGTCGCATTGGCAAAAGGTAAAAAACAATATGATAAGCGCGAGTCGTTGAAAGAAAAAGACGACCGTCGCGAAATGGACCGTATGTTTAAAAGATAAATATTTTATAATAATTAGGCACGGATTACATGAATTTCACGGTTCCCGGTTGTAGCAACCACAGAGGAAATCCGTGTTGTCCGTGTAATTCGTGCCTAAAAAATTAGACCTATGGCTACATTAAAACAAATAATCAACGAGCGGGTCCTCATCCTTGACGGTGCGATGGGAACCATGATACAACGGTACAACCTGTCCGAACAGGATTTTCGCGGAGAGCGTTTTGCCGGGATACCCGGACAAATGAAAGGTAATAATGATTTGCTTTGCCTTACCCGTCCGGATGTGATAAAGGACATTCACCGCAAATACCTAGAAGCGGGAGCTGATATTATTGAAACAAATACGTTCAATGCCCAACGGATTTCGATGGCAGACTATCATATGCAGGATTTGTGTCGTGAGATTAATCTGGCCGCTGCCAGACTTGCTCGCGAACTGGCCGATGAATATACCGCGAAGACCCCTCGTAAACCTAGATTTGTAGCAGGTTCGGTAGGTCCTACTAACAAGACTTGTTCCATGAGTCCGGATGTCAATAATCCGGCCTTGCGTGCTTTGACATACGATGAACTGGCCACCGCCTATCAGGAACAAATGGAGGCCCTGCTGGAAGGAGGGGTGGATGCGCTTCTGATAGAAACCATTTTCGACTCCCTGAATGCCAAAGCGGCCATTTATGCTGCGGAAACGGCAATGAAGAAGACAGGGCGCGAGGTTCCTCTTATGCTTTCTGTTACTGTTTCGGATATTGCAGGACGTACTCTTTCGGGGCAAACATTGGATGCTTTTTTGGCATCCGTACAGCACGCGCCTATTTTTTCTATCGGTCTGAACTGCTCATTCGGAGCGAAACAATTGAAACCTTTTTTGGAAGGGCTGGCCGCACGCGCACCTTATTATATAAGTGCTTATCCCAATGCCGGACTTCCCAACAGTTTGGGACAGTATGACCAGACTCCAGAGGAAATGGCTTCAGAAGTGAAGGAATATATCGATGAAGGATTAGTGAACATTATCGGTGGTTGTTGTGGTACAACGGAGGAATATATTGCAAAATATCAGGAATTGATTGTTTCCGGTTCTGCCTGGGTGCCTCCTCATATCCCTGCCACCACTCCTGAGAGGCTGTGGCTTTCCGGGTTGGAACTGTTGGAGCAGACTCCCGAAATGAATTTTATTAATGTAGGTGAGCGTTGCAATGTGGCCGGATCCCGTAAATTTCTCCGTTTAATCAATGAAAAGAAATATGAGGAAGCGCTAAGTATCGCCCGCAAGCAGGTGGAAGACGGTGCTTTGGTGATTGATGTGAATATGGATGACGGTTTGCTGGATGCCCGGGAGGAGATGACTACTTTCTTGAATCTGGTCATGTCCGAGCCTGATATAGCCCGTGTACCCATCATGATTGACTCTTCCAAGTGGGAAGTCATTGAGGCCGGACTGAAATGTCTGCAAGGAAAATCTATTGTCAATTCTATTTCTTTGAAGGAGGGGGAGGAGAAATTTATAGAACATGCCCGTCTGATAAAGAAATTGGGAGCTGCCACTGTGGTGATGGCTTTTGATGAGAAAGGACAGGCAGATACTTTTGAACGTAAAATTGAAGTATGTGCCCGTGCTTATAAAATATTGACGGAGCAGGTAGGCTTTAATCCTCATGATATCATTTTCGATCCCAATGTACTGGCTGTGGCTACTGGTATTGAAGAGCATAATAATTATGCGGTAGACTTTATCAATGCCACCGGATGGATAAAGAAGAATTTACCCGGAGCACATATCAGTGGTGGTGTGAGCAATCTGTCGTTCTCTTTCCGTGGAAATAATTATATCCGTGAGGCAATGCATGCCGTATTCCTTTATCATGCTATTCGTCAAGGTATGGATATGGGTATTGTAAATCCTGCTACTTCGGTGCTTTATACAGATATTCCTGCTGATGTGCTGGAACGGATAGAGGATGTAGTCTTAAACCGTAGGCCCGATGCTGCCGAACGTTTGATAGAAACTGCTGAGGCATTGAAAAATACGGCGACCGGAACAGAAGCCGTAAAGCAGGATGTGTGGCGTGAGGAACCGATGGTAGAGAAACGTCTTCAGTATGCCTTGATAAAAGGTATTGGTGATCACTTGGAAGAAGATTTGGCGGAAGCGGTGAAACTATATCCTAAGGCGGTGGATATTATTGAAGGTCCGTTGATGGAAGGTATGAATAGGGTAGGAGAGCTGTTTGGAGCAGGGAAAATGTTCTTACCGCAAGTTGTGAAGACTGCTCGTACCATGAAAAAGGCAGTAGCTATTTTGCAACCTCTTATTGAGGCTGATAAACAAGAAGGTGCCCGCAGCGCTGGAAAGGTATTGATGGCTACCGTAAAAGGGGATGTGCATGATATTGGGAAGAATATCGTATCAGTGGTCATGGCTTGTAATAACTATGAAATTATAGACCTTGGCGTGATGGTTCCTGCTGAAATGATAGTCCGGAAGGCTATAGAGGAAAAGGTGGATATAATAGGATTAAGCGGGCTGATTACTCCATCATTGGAAGAAATGGCGCATGTGGCTGTAGAGTTAAAGCGTGCGGGGCTGGACATTCCCATTATGATTGGAGGAGCCACTACTTCCAAGCTGCATACTGCCTTGAAAATAGCACCTGTTTATGGAGGTCCGGTCATTCACATGAAAGATGCTTCACAGAATGCCTTGGTAGCCGCCCGTTTGCTGAATCCGGAATCTTCTTCTGAATTTGTGGAAAGGCTGAACAAAGAATATGAGGAACTTCGTCTGAAAAACAGTACCAAACAGGTAAAAACGGTATCTTTGGAGGAAGCTCAAAAAAATAAATTGAACCTTTGGTCATAATGAAGTGTCCCCCAAAAGTTAGACACAAAACTTTTGGGGGGCACTTCATAAAGTTACGACTTTTTTTATCTGCCCATTTTATCCGAAAGAATAAGAAGCTGTTTTATTGGATATATTTCTTGGACTGGTTATAATTTACTGAGAAACTCTTCCGCTTTTTCCAGATTTTCCGGTTTACCGATATCAAGCAATTGCAAATCATCTTCTACATAGCACTGGATGTCGACTCTGTGACATATGGAGAGATAGAAATCGATAATGGAATATTTTCCTCTGGGAAGGAGATTTAAAATTTTAGGAGTAGTCACTTGTATCCCGCTATAGGCGTATTCCCGATATTCCCCTTCTTTATACCGGAGTCCTGCCGGTTTGGTTTCCATGGTGTCTTTATTGACCCAGCCACGTAACAGATTGTCGTCATTAAACAACAGATAACGGGAGGTCTTGCGTGGGCTGACTAAAAGGGTGGCATTGATGTTAGAACTATTCTGATGATAATACATAAGACTTTCAAAATCGCAATTGGAAAGGATATCTACATTGTGGAGCAAGTAGCATTCTTTCCGCATAATTCCTAAGCCTCTTTCGATTATTTCTTCCTCATCCATTCCTTTCATCAGATTTTCGAATATCAGTTCATACGGAGTTTCGCCTTCTTTGGTAAACATATCCTCAGGATGATGTAATAAGTAGTATGCTCTTTCCAAACCGCCGCCCGTATCAAGCAGACAGTCTGTCTCGTCCGAGATTTGTATATCGATTCCGAAGTTCTGGTTAGCTTCCAGAAAAGCGAGAATCTGATTGGAAAAGTGGTGTACATTGATTACTATTTCATCAAATCCTGCTGCTTTCAGTTTTAAGATGATGTGCTCTAACATGGTTTTTCCACCCACCGTTATTAATGCTTTAGGCCGGGTGTCTGTTAAAGGTTTAAGTCGGCTGCCTAGTCCGGCTGCAAAAATCATTGCTTTCATAATGTTCTTTCAAATGTTTGTTCTATATTCTGTTCTCGGTGTATTAACTCTACTTTTATACCGAATTTTTTATTGAGGTGTTCTGCCATGTGTTGTGCCGAATAAACAGAACGATGTTGTCCTCCTGTGCAGCCAAAACATATAGATAAGTTACTGAATCCGCGTTCCATATATCGTTTTACCGAAGCGTCTACTAAAGAATAAGCAGCATCCAGAAATGGGAATATTTCACCGTCTTCTTCCAGAAAGCGAATGACCGGCTCATCCAGCCCGGTGAAAGGTTTATAACGTTCGTATTTTCCGGGATTATTTACGGCGCGGCAATCGAAGACATACCCTCCACCGTTGCCTGTAGGATCATCGGGAATACCTTTCTTATAGGCGAAACTCATGACTTTCACTGTGAGTTGCCGTTTCTTCAAATCATCCTTGAACTGCTTCAGTTCGGTAAGTTCCCTTAGTACGGAGCATAAATAGGGATACTCGGGATATTCATTATGAAGTAATTGCCTCAGGTTCTCAATGGCGTATGGTACACTTTGGATAAAATGTGGCTTCTTTTCGAAATAGCCACGGAAACCGTAAGCTCCCAATACTTGCAAGGTGCGGAAGAGCACGAAATGACGCAGTTGGTTGAAGAAATAATCACGGTCTACGGGTTTATATTTACATAGGGCGTCTATATATTCTTCCAACAGTTCATTGCGCAGAGTTTCGGGAAATTTAGCTTTAGCCTGCCATAAGAAAGAGGCTACATCATAGAAAAAACGGTCCTTTACGTCCTCCCTGGAAATCAATGAACCAGGGTGCTCCATCCTTTATCATCACGTTTCTGCTTTGGAAATCCCGATACATAAAAGTGGCGGAAGAACTGCGTAGCAGTACATCACTCATTTTTTGAAAGTCATCTTCCAGCTTGTCTTCTTGGAACTCCAGCCCGGTAGCTTTCAAAAAGCAGTATTTAAAATAGTTCAAGTCCCAAAGGATAGAACGTTGGTTGAATTCGGCTTGGGGATAACAGTGTGAAAAATCAAAGCCGTCTGCTCCGGCAAATTGGATAGAAGGCAGTAAGCGGATGGTCTTGCGCAGCATTTCTTTCTCCTCTTCGGAGAAGACGCTGGTCGCCCGCCCTTTTTCAATAGCGTTGAATAAAAGGATATCTCCTAAATCTTCTTGCAGATAACAATTCTTGTCTTCAGAACAGATGTATACTTCTGGAACAGGAAGACCTTTCTTGCGGAAGTGTGCTGCCATATAAAGAAAGGCTTCATTTTCTTCTTTGGAGGTGCCGTATACGCCAATCAGTTTTTTAGTTCCGGTCAGCCGGAAATAACGCCTGTTGGAACCGGATGAGGGTAATTCTACAATCTCTTCGGGTACTTCTCCGAGGTAGGTTTGATATAGGTTCTGTAAATCCTCTGTAGTCATAATCATATTTTGGAGCAAAGATATATATTATTCTCCCTTCCTTTGCTGATTTGCAAAGAAAGTTAATGCTTTAGTTCCAATTTATGAGAAAATTACTTGTTTTTACTCTTTCATCCGTATCAGTGCATTTGAAATGATGGCAGTAACTCCACCTGTTGTAATGCCGGATGAGAAAATATTCTTTATTGATTCTGGAAATTGACATAGTATTTCAGGAACCATTTCTACACTTAAACCTAAAGCGAAACTAAGTGCGATGACTAATGTTGCTTTCCGGTTAATCTTTTGTGCTGCGATAATACGAATGCCTGCTGAAGCCACTGTTCCGAACATCAGTAAAGTAGCGCCTCCCAATACAGGTTCGGGCATTAGGGAGAAAATTAATCCTACACTGGGAAATAATCCTAATAAAATAAGGAAACCTGCAATGTAATAGCCTACATATCGGCTGGCTACTCCTGTCAGTTGTATCATGCCGTTATTTTGCGCGAAAACGGAGTTTGGAAAAGAATTGAGAATACCTGCCAGCATCGAATTGAATCCGTCTGCCAAAATTCCTCCTGAAGCACGTTTGATGAATACTTTTCCTTCTACAGGTTCTCCTGATATCAGAGAATTGGCAGTAATGTCTCCATAGGCTTCTATGGCTGTTATCAAAAATACTAATCCCAAAGCTATGAATGCGGAGAAGTCGAAATCCAGTCCGTATTTGAATGGGAGGGGAATATTGAAACCACCAAAACTTTGTACTGCCGAGAAATCAATTCTACCGAGGCCCCAGGCAACTAAATATCCTATAATCAAGCCGATAACGATGGAACTCATGCGTAGGTAGCGGTTGGAACTTCTATTAAAAAGGATAATGAGAATGAGTACCAGTAGAGCTAGACCTAGATTCTCAAAACTTCCGAAAGTGCCGTTGCTTTGGGCGGAGACACCTCCGCCACAAGCTGTGATACCTACTTTTATCAGGCTCATTCCAATCAAAGTGACTACAATACCTGATACCAGAGGGGTGATTATTTTACGGGTATATTTTAAGATGCGGCTGATGACCATCTCTACAGATGATGCCACGATGCAAGTGCCGAAAATCAGTGGAAGTCCGCCCAGCATACCTGCCGAGATGATAGGACCAATAAATGAAAAACTAGTTCCTTGGATACATAAAAGGCCGGTGCCGATACCTCCTATCCGTTTACATTGGATAAAGGTAGAAATACCTGAGGCAAAGAGAGACATGGATACTAGGAAACTGGTCGTTTCCAAATCCAGTTTTAATGCTCCAGCGATGATAAGAGGCGGAGTAATGATGGCCACAAAATAGCAAGCAAATGCTGTATGGCGGCAAAAATGGCCTCTCGTACAGGAGGGCGGTCGTTCAATCCGTAAATCAGTCCGGTATTGGATTGGGCGGTTTGAGATTCCTGCATGGGATTATCTTATTTTGATTTCACAATTGTCCAGACTTTCAATGATGGCCAATGACTCTACGCGGATACCTGCATTACGCAAATAATCTCCGCCATGTTGGAATGCTTTTTCGATGATGAATCCCATTCCGGATAGTTCGGCCCCGGCTTTTTCTACCAAATCGATGATCCCCTTGGCTGCATTGCCGTTGGCGAGAAAGTCGTCAATAAAAAGAACACGGTCTCCTTTGGACAGGAAATCTTTGCTGACGCATACATCATAAGAACGGTCTTTAGTAAATGAATATACACTGGTGGTGAGCATATTTTCCATTGTGACGGGTTTCTTTTTCTTGGCGAAGACAACAGGAAGTTCCAGTAAGTAGCCTACCATGATGGCGGGAGCTATACCACTGGCTTCGATGGTCATAACTTATTGATATTGGTAGAGGCAAAACGGCGTACAAATTCTACAGCAATGGATTTCATGAGGATAGGATCCATTTGGTGATTGATGAAATTGTCTACTTTCAGTATTCCTCCTTCGAAACATTTTCCGTCCCGTAAAATGCGTTCTTTTAGTGCTTTCATTCAAATAGTATTTTATAAATGAGTCGCAAAAGTACGTATTTTGCGGCATTATGCCAAACGTTTGTACAACTATCTCTACAGAAGCTTTTTTACTTAATGGCTAGGAAAGTTGGAATAGATAGGGCTGTGAAAGCATAAGCTGGTGTGGATTAAAGAATGTTTATTTCCACAAACTTTAGTTTATATATTTGGTATGTACTTCTTTTCTTAATAATTTAGTTCTCAATATAGTTTTCTTAATTTAGTATTCTTACTTAACGAAGATATTCTAATGGAGGAAAATGACTGAATATGATGTATATTTTTCTTGTCTTTTATGATATCTGTCGGTAGGTAAACATTTAAATTTAACCATTATGAAAAAAGATATTTTTTATCACTTGTATTCCTTTTTGGTGTAGGAACTTTTGTCATGGCTGATGATACCATGAAAGTAAAGAATGATACAGTTACTGTGGAAGACGGATTTAAAAACATAGACCTGAAAGAGGTTCTCAATCTGTTAAAGATGCCATAGCTAAAAAATATCCCGAATCGACTCTTAAAAGTGCTTCTCTTTCTCTAAAAGAAGAAGGGGGTAAAGGCATACAGAATAATATATGTAACCAAAGAAGGAGTTGAAAATAGTATTCTTATTAATATAAAGACGGCTCCTGCCAAAACGGCTCCTGCTACAAAGTAGTTTTTGACAGGTAATATAGAATGTTTTATTAATATATTGAAAGCCACCTTGCTATGGTGGCTTTTTTGATGGGATAAGTTTTTTTCCTGTCGGATTTAGACTTTATATATAGCAAAGAACAGATTGAATTTGTAAGAAATAGGGTATATGCTTATATTTGAACATAGTTTAAAATCAAGTTTATAATCAAATAGAAAAAGTATGAAAAGACAATTATTTGCAGTGTTAGTGTGCATGACGATGTTTGCTGTTACATCTTGTGGTGAAAAGAAAGGAAAGGATAAATTTGAGGAGCGTATAGAAAAAGCCAAAGAATCGGTTGAAGACGTGATGGATGATGCCAAGGATCAGATTGAGGATAAAGCTGATGAGGTTGGGGAAACTTTGGATAAAGCTAAAAACAAGATAGAAAAGACCAAAAAGAAACTTGATGAGGCTGCTAGAGATTGAGGAAAATTAACTATGAATGAATGGAAAGAGATTGTCGGCTGATTTATATTAAACCAGCCGACTTAATTTATATTTCTAGACCTTTGTTTACCATTTATTATAATGGATATTTTCGGTCTTGAATTTATCTTTAGATTCTTCCCGATGTTGTGGATAACCCACTGGAATCAAATTGAAAGGAATGATATGGTCTGGTAAAGATAAGACTGACCTTACCTTTGCAATGCGGTCGTTCTCCGGATAGACCGCAGTCCATACCGCTCCCAACCCCATTGACTCTGCTGCCAGTAACAAATTTTCGGATGCGGCGGAGCAATCTAGCATCCAGTACCGGTCTTTTTCTCCGTTCAGAGCTTTGCTTAAATCACCACAAACCACGATGGCTAGTGGAGCCTGTGCCGTCATCTTGGCATAAGGCAGTTCGGCGGCTAGTTTATCTAATACTGTACGGTCATCCACTACCACGAAAGCCCAAGGCTGCTTGTTTACTGCTGTCGGTGCAGCCATAGCAGCTTTTACTAATAAGTCCACTTTCTCTTTTTCTATCGGTTGGGATGTATAGGCACGGACGCTCTTTCGGGCAAAGATATTTTCTATAGCCGTGTTTTTTCCTGTTTCTTCTTTTTTGTTTCCATATTGTTACAACCTCCTGTCATTAGTAATGTTATTGAAAGAGTAACAGTTGTCAGAGTTTTAAAGATTGTTGCCGCATTCATTTTTATTATTGATTAATAATTGAGATGGAATTCTACCACAGCTTCAATTCCTTTACGGAATATATCCAGAGAGAAGTTTTCATTAGGCGAATGGATGGCATCACTTTCCAACCCGAATCCCATGAGAACGGTCTTTATACCTAAGATTTGTTCAAAATCACTGATGATAGGAATACTTCCTCCACGGCGTACGGCAAGTGGTTTTTTCCCGAATGCTTTAGCAAAGCCTTTTTCGGCAGCCTGATAGGCGGGCAAGGTGATGGGGCATACATATCCTTCGCCCCCGTGCATCGGGGTTACTTTTACTTGTACATATTCCGGAGCGATAGACTGGATATAGTCCACAAACAATTGGGAAATAACTGCGTGGTTTTGATGTGGAACCAGTCGGCACGATACCTTGGCATATGCTTTTGAGGGAAGTACGGTTTTTGAACCTTCACCTGTATATCCGCCCCAGATACCACAAATATCAAAAGAGGGACGGCAGCTATTACGTTCTAAAGTGGAATATCCTTTTTCACCTTTCAGTGCTTTTACGCCAATGGCTTCCATATATTTTTTTTCATCGAAAGGAATTTGTGCAATCATCTCACGTTCGGCAGCCGGTACTTTCTCTACATCGTCATAAAAAATGGGGGATAGTGATGTGTCCGTCTTCGCCAATGACTTGGGCTAACATACTGCACAGGGTATTGATAGGATTAGCTACCGCTCCGCCGAAGTGTCCGGAATGAAGGTCACGGTTCGGACCGGTCACTTCTATTTCCCAATAAGCCAGACCTCGTAAACCTGTAGTCAGAGAGGGAAGGTCCGCGCCTAGCATACTGGTATCCGAAACTAGAATTACATCGGCTTTCAGCAATTCCTTATGTTCCTTGATGAAGGTATTCAGACTGGGAGAACCTATTTCTTCTTCACCTTCGAAAATAAATTTCACATTGTGTTTCAGCAGTCCGTTTTTTACTACGTATTCGAATGCTTTTACTTGGATCATAGCTTGTCCTTTATCATCGTCAGCGCCACGTGCCCAAATGTGTCCGTCGCGAATTTCAGGTTCAAAAGGTTGGCTTTTCCAAAGGCCCAACGGCTCGGCAGGCATTACGTCATAGTGGGCATAAATCAATAGGGTAGGAGCATCATTGCTTACATGCTTTTGTGCAAATACCAATGGATTGCCTTGTGAGGGCATTACTATGGCTTCATCTGCTCCGGCTGCCAACAAAAGTTCTTTCCAACGTAAGGCACAGGCCAGCATATCGTCTTTATGTTCGGGTAAAGCACTGATGCTGGGAATGCGGATGAGGCTGAAAAGTTCCTCCATGAAGCGCGCTTCATTTTCTTTAATGTATTGTTTTATTTCCATAATTGAATGATTCTTATAGTTGTGTAGTCCTGTCTATCAGATAATAATCCAAAATGGTCATGGCAGCCATGGCTTCTACAATGGGACGGCACGCGGCAGCACGCAGGCGTCATGACGTCCTTTGGCTTTCATGGTCGTGTCTGTGCCGTTGATATTTACAGTATGTTGCTCCATCAGAATTGTGGCAACAGGTTTGAATGCCACACGGAAGTAAATGTCTTGTCCGTTGCTGATGCCTCCTTGTATTCCTCCGGGAATAATTACTTTTTTCGTTTCTACTCTTCCATTATTATATAAATACATCATTCTGCTCGCTGCCTTTTAGTTCCATGGAGTCAAAACCTTGTCCATAAGAGAAACCTTTTACGGCATTGATACTTAACATGGCATTTCCTAGTGCGGCATGTAACTTCCCGAATACGGGTTGGCCTAATCCGATAGGGCATCCTTTGATGACGCAACTCACTACACCACCTATTGTATCGCCTTCTCCTTTGATTTTCCAGATAAGCTCTGCCATTTCCTTGGCTTTCCCCGGATCGGGACAACGCACATCGTTTGTTTCTATCAATTCGAGGTTATAGCTTTTGTAATCTTTATCAAGTTTGACAGATCCTACTTGTGAGGTATAAGCTGTGACACTGATTCCTAGTTGTTTCAATGCTAATTTGGCTAAAGCTCCTGCTACTACGCGCGAAATGGTTTCTCGTGCTGATGAACGTCCCCCGCCACGGTAATCACGGATTCCGTAATTTTTGCATATAAGTATAATCTGCGTGTGAAGGGCGGAACAGATTCTTGATATTCTCGTAGTCGTTTGAATGTTGGTTCTTGTTCCATACCACAAATCCGATGGGGCAACCGGTGGACTTGCCTTCGAATATACCTGAAAGGAATTCCACTGTATCAGGCTCCTTGCGGCTGGTGGTAAGTAATGACTGTCCGGGACGGCGGCGGTTCAGTTCCTGCTGAACGAAATCCATATCAACCTTAATACCGGCAGGGAAGCCGTCAATGACGCCGCCTACTCCCGGTCCATGGGATTCACCGAAACTGGTTAACCGGAAAATATTACCAAATGAATTGAACATATTGCTTGTAGTTTTAAAAGTTTCTTTCCGTAAAGATAATGATTTTAGGGATAATATGCTTGATTGTTGTTGAAAAATTAGTGAGATGGATAAAATAGGTACGGATTGTATGAATTTTTACAGTTTGGCATAAAAAAACTGCATGGTTTCTACAATCCGTACCCGAAAGCTGTTTCTTAAGATTGGAAACAGGGACTTGTAAAAGTTAGAATTCTACTTTAGGTGCTTTATCAGCTCCTTCTTCAGATTCAAAATATGGGCGTTTGTCAAATCCGAACATACCTGCAAGCAAATTGCGGGGAAAAGTGCGGATAGCTGTGTTATATGCGCGTGCTGTGTCATTGAATCTTTTGCGTTCTACACTGATTCGGTTTTCTGTACCTTCCAGTTGTGCTTGCAACTCTTTGAAGTTCTCATTGGCTTTCAAGTCGGGATAAGCTTCGGTGATAGCGAGCAGGCGGCTCAACGCACTACCTACTTCGCCTTGTGCCTTTTGATAGGCCTGCATTTTTTCGGGAGTCAGGTCATCGGCGCTGATCTGCATTTGAGTGGCTTTGCTACGGGCGTCTACTACAGCTTGAAAAGTTTCTTTTTGCGTGTGAGGCGTATCCCTTTACTGTATTTACCAAGTTGGGGATTAAATCAGAACGGCGTTGGTATTGGTTTTCTACATTGCTCCACGCTGTGCTGACAGATTCATCCATTTTTACCATACCATTATAAGAGGTTATTCCCCAAATGGCAATTAATACAATGACTACTATTACAATAATCGTTGACTTTTTCATATGTATATACTATTAAAATTATGAATATTCTTGTTCTTAAAAACGGCTTCCGGCTCCTCCGCCTCCAAAGCTTCCACCTCCGAAACTTCCTCCGCTAAATCCGCCGCCACTTCCACCGTGGCCACCAAAAATCCTCCTCCCATTCCGCCTATGAACGGACCTCCTCCTCGGGGACCTTTGTAATTCTCATCTCTCGACCGTTCTTTCCGTCTGAGGATATGTCCGCAATTTCTGCATTTATATACTACTTCTTCAGTCTTTGTTCCGTTACTTCGGTCTATAACTTTGGAAGAAAGACGTTGCAATTTGTGTTTTTTGCAATGGGGGCAGCGTGTTTTACGCCAGTTTGCATATAATCCGATGCCAATAAATCCTCCGAAAATCACAAAAAAGATGATGATGAATTCCAAAGGATCATCTTCGCTTTCGTCATTGTTTATATTTTCCATGGAACCGTCCAGATAGCCGTTTACGGCCCGTATTCCTGCTACCATTCCTGCGTTCCAGTTATTGTCCTTGAAATAGGGCAGCATATAGCGGTTCTGAATCCGTTTGCAGATGGCATCCGGCAATATCCCTTCAAGACCATATCCAGTAGCGAACTGCACACACCGCTCGTCGGTGGAAAGCAAGATGACCAGCCCATTGTCACGTTCTTTTTGTCCTACGCCCGTTTCCTGTCCCAGCCGGTGGGCGAAATCAAAACAATCACCTCCCTCTATGCCTGTTACCGCTACCACTAATGTTTGTATACCTGTTTTTTGCTCTAAAGCGTAGAGGATGCTGTCCATAGTGGTGACAGCGGTTGATGAAAGGATACCGTCGGGATTGCTGACGTAGCGGGTACGGTTTTGCAAATGTACCATCGGTATGTCTTTTATGGCATATTCTTTGGCTTGAAGGTGGACGGAGCCAAGGAGCATGAAAAAGTAAGTAAAAATGTCAATTTTCTCATTGGATGTATTTGTCTACAAATGCTTTTACTTTTTGGGTATATTCTTCGGTATTGAACAGATAGGAGTGTGCATGGTCTGCTTCCGGAACTATCCATAATGCTTTGGGCTGAGGTTTTGCCTCATACAATTGGTACACCATCCATGTGGGTACGTAGTCATCTTTATCACCATGGATAAAGAACATGGGCAGATGGCATCGGGCTACCTGTTTCAATGCGGATGCTTCTTTGAATCCCCATCCATATTCCAGCTGGCATAACCAGTCGGCAGTGTACATTAACGGGAATTGAGGCAAGCCGAATTGTTCTTTCAATTCTTTGGAAAATTGATCCCATACGCTGGTATATCCGCAGTCCTCGACAAAACATTTCACATAGTCGGGTTGCGGTTCGCCTGAAACCATCATAGTGGTGGCTGCACCCATCGAGATTCCATGTACTACCATGCTGGTACTGTCACCGTAAATTCGATTGGCAACCTCCATCCATTGTGTTACATCTTTGCGGTCTAACCATCCCATTTGTATGGCATTTCCACCGCTCAGACCAGTATTGCGCAAATCAGGTAGGAGGATGTTGAAATCCAATTTTTTATTGTATAGATAACCTATCATCATCATGCGGATGGCATTGTCTGTATACCCGTGTACTATAACTGCGGTTTTGGCTGTCGGGCGGCTGGAAGCCACATAGTAAGCATGCAGTTTTACGTGGTCGGGAGAATAGATAAAGGTATCTTTCAGTGCTTGGTTCTGTTTCAGACTATCTATCCATGGTTTTAGATAGGAGTAAGTCTTAAACATATATTGCCAGGAACTTTCTAAATTCTTTCCCCTGTTTTTAGGGCGTAAGGAATAGTCCAGCATATATTGACTGGCTCCAAGTAGGGCTATAATAAGCAGAACGAATATACAACTCGTTCCAATAATCATTTTTTTCTTTTCATACCTTATCTATTTGTTCCATATATCCCATGCACCAAAGGCTTGCAATAAGAGCATTTCTAAACCGTTTTTGGTAATTGCCCTTGTCTGCCCCCTTTTTCATAAAAAGAGTAGTGTCAGGATTATATAACAAATCATAAAGCAAATGGTTGGGTGTGAGATATTGGTATGGAATATTGGGATATTCATCGGCACGGGGATACATACCTACAGGAGTGCAGTTAACAATTACTTTATACTCATCCATGATTTCGGGAGTGAGCTGATCGTAAGTCAGCATTTCTTCACGCAGGTTTCGTGATACGAATTTGCATTCCAAACCTAATTTTTTCAGTCCGTAGGCAATTGCTTTCGAGGCACCTCCTGTTCCTAGAATCAGAGCTTTTTTGTGCTGGGGTTCCAACAAGGGGTCGATAGATTGAGTGAAACCAATCACATCGGAATTATAGCCTATTAGCTTGGTCTTACCTTTTTGGCGGACAATTTTGATTACATTGACGGCTCCGATGGCTGCCGCATCTTTATCCAGTTCGTCCAAATAAGAGATGACTTGTTCTTTATAAGGTATAGTGACATTGAACCCTACTAAATCAGGATTAGCCAATAACACAGAAGGCAGTTCTTTGATGGATGGGATTTCAAAGTTTACATATTCGGCATCAATGTTTTCCGAATGAAACTTTTCATTGAAAAAGTTCTTTGAGAACGAGTGTCCTAACGGATAACCTATCAAACCATATTTTTTTCATAAAACTCTATACTTTAAATTATTTCGTTGCTAAATAAAGCGTACAGATACCTAGCGTCAACCGTTTGAAACTCACCTGATTGAATCCGGCTTTACGGATAATGTCTGTCATTATTTCGCCTTGTGGAAAGGCTTTGATGGATTGCGGCAGGTAAGTGTAGGCACTACGGTCTTTAGAGAGTAGCTTGCCCAAAGTGGGGATGACTATTTTAGAATAGACAGCATATAGCTGTTTCATGGGAAACCAGTCGGGTTCAGAGAGTTCCAAAATGACTAGTTTTCCGTTGTCTTTCAGTACGCGGTGCATTTCGCGGAGTCCTTTGTCAAGGTCCTCGAAATTGCGTACACCGAATGCTACGGTAATAGCGTCAAAGCGTTTGTCGGGAAAGGTAAGTGCTGTACAGTCTTCTTTAGCAAAGGAGATACGGCTGTCCAGTCCGGCGGCTTTTACTTTTTCACGTCCCACATTCATCATGCCTTCGGATATATCGGTACCTATCAGCTCTTGGGGGTGAAGTGTCTGACAGGCTTGAATGGCAAAATCGCCCGTTCCGGTGGCTACATCCATTATGTATTGCGGGTGAAAAGGTTTCAGCCAGTTAATGGCTTTGCGGCGCCAGCTTTTGTCAATATTCCATGAAAGGGCATGATTCAACTGGTCGTAAGCAGGGGCAATGTTGTCGAACATTTTCTCTACTTGGACGCTTTTCTTTTCGTCAGCGTTGTAGGGCTTGATTTTTTCTTGTGGGTAGTTCATGTTTAATTAAAATTGAAAATTAAAGATTAAAAGGAGAGGGTGGAGGATTTTTGGATTCCTGTACTTGTCTTTTAATCTTTAATTTTTCATTTTTATTTATTTCAAGTATTCGGTTACGTTCTTTTCTATACGTGCGGCGATGTTTTCAGTGTCTGCTTTCACAAATTTTTCGCCGGTGATGTGCTCGAACAGTTCCATGTAGCGTTCGCTGATAGAATTTACGATTTCCGGAGTCATTTCGGGAACTTGTTGTCCTTCTTTGCCTTGGAAACCATTTTCCATCAACCATTCGCGTACGAATTCTTTAGAAAGTTGTTTTTGAGGTTCGCCTTTTGCAAAGCGTTCTTCATAACCTTCCAAATAGAAGTAACGGCTTGAATCCGGAGTGTGGATCTCATCCATCAGGTAAATAGTGCCGTTGTGTTTACCGAATTCGTATTTGGTATCTACCAGGATCAGTCCGCGTTCTGCAGCGATTTCAGTACCGCGTTTGAACAGAGCCAATGTATATTTTTCCAATATTTCGTATTCTTCGGGAGTAGCCAGACCTTGTTTCAGAATTTCTTCCTTAGAGATGTCTTCGTCATGCAGGCCCATTTCGGCTTTAGTGGTTGGAGTAATGATTGGTTCGGGAAATTTCTGGTTTTCTTTCATTCCTTCGGGAAGTTGTACACCACAGATTTCGCGAACGCCGTTTTTGTAAGCACGCCATGCGCTACCGCACAGGTAACCACGGACAATCATTTCCACAGGAAAACCTTGACACATAACTCCTACGGTAACCATAGGATCTGGGGTCGCCATTTTCCAGTTGGGGCAGATGTCAGTAGTTGCATCCAGAAATTTGGCTGCAATCTGGTTCAGCATTTGTCCTTTGTAGGGAATACCTTCAGGCAGAACTACGTCGAATGCGGAGATACGGTCGGTAGCTACCATTACTAACTTTTCGTCATTGATGTTGTATACATCACGCACTTTGCCGTGGTACACACTTTTCTGTCCCGGAAAGTTAAAGTCTGTTCTTGTTAATGCTTTACTCATGTCTTTATTTATAATTAAAATCAATAAATTCGTTTTATGTTTTCAGATTTTTCACTTCGTTCAGAATGGCATGAATGAAGGGTTTTCTGTTTTTCTTCAAACTTCTCGTATGCTTCCACAATGCGGGTAACCAGTTTGTGCCGTACAATGTCCTTCTTGTTGAGTTCGATGAAACTGATTCCTTTCACGCCTTTCAGAATTTTTAGTGCTTGTATCAATCCCGAAGTTTGTGAAGATGGTAAGTCTATCTGTGTCATGTCACCTGTTACAATCATTTTGGTGTTCATCCCCATACGAGTGAGGAACATTTTAATTTGCTGGGTGGTGGTATTTTGAGCCTCGTCCAATATCACTACAGCGTCATTCAAGGTGCGTCCGCGCATAAATGCTAATGGGGCAATTTGAATCACATTCAGTTCCATATATTCTTTTAGCTTGGCGGCGGGAATCATATCTTGTAATGCGTCATATAGTGGTTGTAGATAAGGGTCAATCTTATCTTTCATATCACCGGGTAAAAATCCGAGTTTTTCTCCTGCCTCTACAGCTGGACGGCTCAAAATAAATTTTTTTGATTTCTTTGTTTTTCAGAGAACGGACAGCAAGGGCAATAGCGGTATAGGTCTTTCCTGAACCTGCGGGACCGATAGCGAACAGCATATCGTTCTTCTCATATTCTTGTACCAGCCTCAATTGGTTCTCACTACGGGGGACGATCGGTTTTCCTGTTACACTGAATACAATAGTATCCCCTGTTTTCTCTATTTGGGGTGAACGACCTTTTACTATATCTAAAATCACTTCTTCTTTCAGTGAATTATACTGGGCGCAATGCTTTTCCAAAGCCAATATATTCTCTTCAAAAGCACACATTTCCTCTTCGTCTCCCAATACTTTGATGACATTTCCACGTGCCACAATTTTTAATTTGGGATACAAAGCTTGTATCATTTTCATATTGACGTTGTTTACGCCATAAAATATAACAGGATCAATATCCTCTAAAACTATATGTTTTTTCTATCATTTAACTAGTTTAGGTACTTTACGTACTTGTTTATAGGGTGCAAATTTAATGAAAGGTTTTCATTGTTCTTATTTTCCGGGCAATTTATTTGCATAGCTTTTCAGAAAATGGATTTTAATCTATCTTTGCGAGGAATTTGAAAAGATAGTTAGATTATGAATTGTATGAAAGGTGCATGTTGCACGCTATTGTCACTTTTGTTTTCCTTGACAGTTTCTTCCGGTTGCAAGGAAAAAGATATGTCCATGAAGATGAATGAGCCTCATAATATAAAAGGTGTAATTAGCTATAAACGTAGTTTCGGTGATTTGAATGATACTCATCTCAGTGTAGCGAAGAAAATAGGAATTCGCCCGTTGGCTTCTCGTTCGGAAGCAGAGGGATTGGGTGGTAAATTGGTCCAGATAAAACCTTGTGAGCGTTATGCTATGGATTCGCTGACTCACTCCATTCCTTTTCTGATTCCGCAAGCTAGTGCGTTATTGGATACAATAGGAGCCAAATTTTTTGGATTCATTGAGTTGCAAAGGATTGAATCCTAATCAAATCATTGTTACTTCTGTACTTCGTACGGCAGATGATGTGAAACGTCTTCGTCGTCGCAATGGAAATGCTTCTGCTAATTCAGCTCATGCTTTTGGGACAACTTTCGATGTCAGTTACCGTCGGTTTTGTAAGGTGGAAGATCCGGATGGACGTCCTATGCAGGATGTTAGTCCGGATACGCTGAAGTTGGTATTGGCCGAGGTACTCCGTGATCTTCGGAAGTCGGACAAATGCTATATCAAATATGAGTTGAAACAGGGATGTTTTCATATAACAGCCCGCTGAATTATTGAATTTTCACTTGGTTAGAGGCTTTACGATGCGGTATTTCATATATTTGGCTTATGATGGGACAAATTATCACGGTTGGCAGATTCAGCCCAATGGTGACAGTGTACAGGAAACATTAATGCGTGCTTTTTCTACTTTTCTCCGTCAAGAAATAGAGGTAGTGGGAGCAGGACGTACTGATGCCGGCGTGCATGCACGTCTCATGGTCGCGCATTTTGATTATGACCAGGAGTTGGATTGTGTTCAGATAACGGAGAAATTGAATCGCTTGCTTCCTTCCGATATAGCGGTTTACGATGTGAAGCGGGTGAAGGATGATGCGCATGCCCGTTTTGACGCGACTTATCGTACTTATAAGTATTATGTGACTATCCGGAAAGATCCGTTTAACCGTCATTATGCTTGGAGGCTTTTTAATTCATTGGATTTTGAGAAAATGAATGAGGCTGCCCGTGTATTGTTTGATTATACTGATTTTACCAGTTTCAGTAAATTGCATACTGATGTGAAGACGAATAATTGCCGGATTATGTATGCTGAATGGACGCGGGTGAGTGGAACAGAATGGGTATTTACTATTAAAGCCGACCGTTTTTTTACGGAATATGGTAAGGGCTGTGGTAGGTACGCTGGTGGAAGTGGGGCGTGGTAAAATGACTTTAGATGGGTTCAGGAAGGTGATAGAGAATAAAGATCGTTGTAGTGCCGGTAGTTCTGTGCCGGGACATGCCTTGTTTTTAGTAGATGTGGGATATCCGGAAGAACTGTTTATTGTTTCTCCGTCAGATATTTCCAATACCTGACAGGCATATCTTGCCGGTGTTTTTGGGGATTCCAACGTTCTTTGATACAAATGGACTTGAAATATGTTTTCCAAAGTTCCTGAAATAATCTCTCATTGTTGTCCATCAATGTTTCATTTAGCATTCCTGTGACCAGATGTGCTTGGCGGGGATCTTCAAATGTTACTTCTTCCATCTCTGTTAGATTATAGTAATACCCATATTGTCGCTTCACATCATAAATGAGCCAACGCTGGTCGGCAAAACGGTCTTTGAAATGATCCACAGCCAGTGGCAGTGCGTTGAATTGAGGTTTTACGGCTGCAAAGAAAGTTCCGTCCGCTGCTTTTTGGAAACGGACGAATTGCATGAGGTGTACTCGTTCTCCATCTACTCTTTTATAGATTTTCGCAAGCTCCAGCACATCAGGATCGGCAAAGTTGGTCTCAATAGAATGAGGAGAGTTTATGGCCTTCTGGATATAGTGGAAAAGCATTTCGTCCACCTTTGGTAATTCTGATAACCAGCAGCAGGTCAAGCTGAAAAGGGCATGCTTGGAGATTTTTTTCTGTAATCCGCGCCACACGCGTCCGGCTTTCTCTTCATCAGTGGCTATGTGTATGGCTTCATTGTAAAACAAGGGTAGCGGCTCGCCTTCCATCAAGAGCAAGTCAGGAAAGGTTTTGCGGAAGTAAGCATCGAAAATGCAAGTCAGCAAGCCTTCAAATGTATGGTCATAGATAAACAGAATCATTTGTTATCAGTAAAGTTTAGTATTAATTGGCGTTCGTCCACTTTCTTTTTGGGTTTGGGTACTAACAGTCTGCGTACTCCTGTCGGAGTTAGTTCATTAACAGTCCGGGTGGGGAGTTCGTTGCAGGTTATGAAGTATTGCGCTTTTTTCATCACTACACCTATTTTTTTCAGTTCATAGAATCCCAGTTTTGAGAAGCGGCGTGACGCGATGATTTGTCTTGCCGATTTGATTCCGATACCCGGTACTCTGAGAATCATTTCGTAATCTGCCTGGTTTATATCTATAGGAAATTGTTCTGGATGCCGTAATGCCCAACCTAATTTGGGGTCGATTTCCAAATCTAGATCAGGATAGGAGTCATCGACTATTTCTTCTACTTTAAATTGATAGAAACGTAACAGCCAGTCGGCTTGATACAAACGGTTCTCACGTACCAATGGCGGCTGTTTCAGTGCCGGAAGCCGTTTGTCGTATGTATTTACGGATATATATCCAGAGTAGTAGACGCGCCTCATGGTGGGGTGTTGGTAGAGTGAAGAAGAAAGATAAAGGATGTCTTTGTCTGATTCGGTTGTGGCACCGACAATCATCTGCGTACTTTGTCCGGCAGGAACGAAGCGTGGAATATGGCGGAATTTTTTTCGGTCTTCTTTGTTGGTAAGTATTCCCTGCTGGATATAGCGCATGGGTTGGTATACACTTTTGTGATCTTTTTCGGGAGCCAGTAATTTCAGATTCTCTTCTTTGGGAATTTCTATGTTTACACTGAGACGGTCGGCGTAGAGTCCGGCTTCATTGACTAGTTCGCGACTGGCTCCGGGGATACTTTTCAGGTGAATATATCCGTTGAATTTGTGTACTAACCGCAGGTCTTTGGCAACACGTACCAACCTTTCCATGGTGTAATCAGGATTGCGTACAACGCCGGAACTGAGGAAAAGCCCTTCTATATAGTTGCGTCGGTAGAATTCGATGGTGAGGTCTACCAGTTCGCTTACCGAAAGCGTGGCGCGGGGAATGTCATTGCTTCTTCTATTGATACAATAGGCACAGTCATAGATACAATAATTGGTCAGCATTATTTTCAGCAAGGATATGCAACGACCGTCCTCGGCGAAGCTATGGCATATCCCCCAGCCGCCTACGGTGTTTCCCAATGCGCCGGATTGGTTACGGCGCACGGTCCCACTACTAGAGCAGGAAACATCATATTTAGCAGATTCTGCGAGTATTTTCAATTTGGCAAGGACATTCTCATTCATTTGATCAGAATATTTCTGCCAAAAATACAGATAGTGTTTGGAATGGGCAAAACGGTTTGGCATTCTCTCTGTTCATTTTTAACTTCTTTGTTACATTATGTTATTCTTTAGTCTTATTATCTGTGTCTTGCAATAGAAGAAAAATGTGTTTATTACCCAGCTAAATGCATTTGTTTCGCCTATGAATCAAGATAACCGGTCCTATAGTCAAAAAAGAACCGGACGATTTTTTAAAAAAAGGTCTAGTTCATTTTTTTAAAAGAACTAGATGTTTAATAGAAAAGAACTAGATCTTTTTTGAAAACTTCAAGTTCATTTTTTTGAAATGTTTGAAGAAACACTGAAGCTGCCAATCAGTATTGTTTCGTTATCAATAATAAAAAGAGGGCGGATGTTTTGTTCCGTCCTCTTCTTTATCTATTGTTTAACGAAATTAATGACAATGTCCGCATCCGCATCCACCTTCATCACCGCATCCTTCTCCGCAGTCACCACAACCACAGCCGCATCCTTCTCCACTCATCATTTTTACCATTTCCTGAATTTCTTCATTAGTGGCTGTGCGGGATTCTACTACTTCACCTTCAAAAGTGAGATCTTTACCTGCATGAGGATGGTTCAAATCTACAGTTACAGTGTCATTGGTTACTTCGCTTACGGTAGCGTAGAAGTGATGTCCCTCATTGTCCTGTAAGGGAATGACAGCTCCCGGGAAGATGCGTTCTTCATCAAAAACACCATCAATGGTGAACATATCTTTAGATACAGTGCGCACACCTTCGGGCATATATTCTCCGTAGGCTTCTGCGGTAGGAATGACAAATTTAAATTTGTCACCCTTCTTTAAGGCTGTTATTTCTGTTTCAAAGCGTTCCAGTGTGGTTCCTAATCCGGATATGAATTGGAAAGGATGTTCTACAGTTGCTTCTTCTACCAATGTTTTCTGGCCGTCCTGCATTACATAAAGTTTGTATGCTACGGTGATGTACTTATTTTCCATGTTTTCTTATTATAATAATGTAATATAAACTATTTACGTAAGTTTTTTTGTTGGCAAAGATACGAATTAATTCCCCTTAATCCTTTGTTATTACGTTTATATTACATAAATTTGTTATTATGATACTATAAATGCGCTTTTGATTGCGTTTGATTCTTGATATAAATCAATTAACCGCTCGCCTTGATAGATTTTTGCTTTAATTAACGGATATATGACAACATGTCGTAAAGCATGTTGTTATATTTGCAGTGTAAAGAGAAAGAGATAACGAGATTGTTTTTTAAAAGGTATTATTTAGTTCTTAGGTACTAAATAAATTGTTTTTAGGTTTAACAAATTAAAATTTTAGGTATTATGAAACGTTTAGTATTGTTGGTTGTAGTGGCATTAGGAATGTCAGCTACAAGTTTTGCAGGAGAAAAAGTAGAAGGTAAAGATTGGAAGGTAGATGTTAACGTCGCAAAGTTGAGCAAATATTTGAATTTGGATGCACGTCAGATGGAGGAAGTTGCTAATATTTCTGATTATTTTGCTGACAAAGTACAAAGCGCAAGCTACGCAAAGAAGCTAAACAAGGTAAAAAATTGCGTGAAGCCGTATATGGAAACTTCAAACTGATGAAACGTACATTGACAAATGAGCAGTACAAGAAGTATGTACAGTTGTTGAATGTTACATTGAAAAACAAGGGGTTGGATTCCTATATGGAAGATGTGGCGAATAAGTAAATTTATAAAATGAAATAAATGAACTGAAAAGAGAATGCAAACCAATGCATTCTCTTTTTATTTATCCGTTGGAAGATACAGTGTATATTTGTGATAAAATGATTGTTTAAAGCTCGATTTAGTTACGAATAATAATTTATAAGAAAAAAAATTCTTCATTTTATTTGTTTGTTACGGAAAAACGCCTTACCTTTGCAGTCGTTAAAGAAACAAAGAAAACAGATATATGAATATTACTACTCTAAATAACCTAGCAGTCCTGCATATTATTCGCGTCGTGGTGGTCACACTAGGAGCGTGAGAAAGGTTGTGTATGTGTAGTTGTACATATAAAGAAATAATTGGAAGCCTTTCTCACATGGTGAGGAAGGCTTTTTCAATAAGTATAGGACGTTATAGATTTAGAATAAGATGAAGAATCAGTTACGCAGTTCGTTTAGCACACAGGGTCGCCGTATGGCAGGAGCGAGAGCTTTATGGGTGGCTAACGGCATGAAAAAAGAAATGATGGGCAAGCCCATTATAGCCATAGTAAATTCGTTTACACAGTTTGTTCCGGGACATACCCATCTGCATGAAATAGGTCAGCAGGTGAAAGTTGAGATTGAAAAATTGGGATGTTTTGCAGCAGAATTCAATACGATTGCCATTGATGACGGAATAGCTATGGGACACGATGGTATGCTGTATTCACTGCCCAGTCGTGATATCATTGCCGACAGCGTGGAATATATGGTGAATGCTCACAAGGCGGATGCAATGGTGTGTATCAGTAATTGTGACAAAATCACTCCAGGTATGCTGATGGCTGCCATGCGACTGAACATACCGGCTGTTTTTGTATCGGGTGGTCCTATGGAAGCGGGAGAATGGAATAACCAGCATCTTGATTTGATAGACGCCATGATTAAATCTGCTGATGCATCGGTCAGCGATGAGGATGTGGCTCAAATTGAAAATAATGCGTGTCCTGGCTGTGGTTGCTGTTCGGGTATGTTTACGGCTAATTCCATGAATTGCCTCAATGAGGCTATTGGTCTGGGGCTTCCGGGGAATGGCACTATTTTGGCGACTCATGCCAACCGTACTCAGTTGTTTAAAGATGCGGCTGCTCTGATAGTGAAGAATGCTTATAAATATTATGAGGAGGGAGATGACAGCGTGTTACCACGCAACATTGCTACTCGTGACGCTTTTCTGAATGCCATGACATTGGATATTGCAATGGGTGGTTCTACCAATACTGTGCTCCATCTTTTAGCTATCGCCCACGAGGCGGAAGTAGATTTCAAGATGGATGATATTGATATGCTTTCACGCCATGTGCCTTGTTTGTGTAAAGTAGCTCCGAATACACAGAAATATCATATCCAGGATGTGAACCGTGCCGGTGGTATCCTTAATATATTGGGAGAATTATCCAAGGGTGGTTTGCTGAAAACTGATGTGAAACGAGTGGACGGCCTGACATTGGCGGAAGCTGTCGAAAAATATAATATATGTAAGAAAGAAGTGGATACTGAAGCAAAACGTATTTATTCAAGTGCTCCGGGAAACAAATTCAATATAAAGTTAGGTTCTCAGAATGCTGTTTATAAAGAACTGGATACAGATCGTGCCAATGGTTGTATCCGCGATTTGCAACATGCCTATAGTAAAGATGGGGGTTTGGCCGTTTTGAAAGGGAACATTGCACAGGATGGTTGCGTAGTGAAAACGGCCGGAGTGGATGAAAGTATTTGGAAATTCTCGGGGCCTGCCAAGGTGTTTGATTCGCAGGATGCTGCTTGTGAAGGTATTTTAGGAGGAAAAGTAGTCAGCGGAGATGTTGTTGTTATCACTCATGAAGGTCCGAAAGGTGGTCCCGGTATGCAGGAAATGCTTTATCCTACTTCCTATATCAAATCCAAGCATTTAGGAAAAGAATGTGCTTTGATTACCGACGGACGTTTTAGTGGAGGAACTTCGGGATTAAGCATCGGGCATATTTCTCCCGAAGCTGCAGCGGGTGGTAATATCGGAAAAATAGTGGATGGTGATATAATTGAAATCGATATTCCGAATCGCAGTATCAATGTGAAACTGAGTGACGAAGAATTGGCCGCCCGACCGATGACAGCGGTGACCCGTGACCGTAAAGTTCCTAAAAGCTTGAAGGCATACGCTAGTATGGTAAGTTCTGCAGATAAAGGAGGAGTGAGAATCATTGACTAAATTAGAAATTAAAAATTGAGAATAAAAAAAATAGATTTGTTGTCATTGGTCGATTGTCCGGCATCGTATTTTTTTGATTCTCAATTCTCAACTAAACAATTATGGCAAAAGAAAAGATAACAGGAGCAGAGGCGATGATGCGTTCTTTGGAGTATCAAGGAGTGAAAACTCTTTTCGGATATCCCGGAGGTTCTATCATGCCTACTTTTGATGCTTTATATCATCATAGAAATACATTGAACCATATATTGGTCCGTCATGAACAAGGAGCTGCCCATGCAGCACAGGGATTTGCCCGCGTATCCGGTGAGGTTGGTGTCTGTTTGGTGACTAGCGGGCCCGGTGCGACAAATACCATTACTGGCATTGCCGATGCTATGATTGACAGCACGCCTATCGTGGTGATTGCCGGGCAGGTAGGAGCTTCCTTTTTAGGTACGGATGCTTTTCAGGAAGTGGATCTGGTGGGCATCACTCAGCCTATTACCAAATGGAGTTACCAAATTCGTCGTGCGGAAGATGTAGCTTGGGCTGTAGCCCGTGCTTTCTATATAGCTAAAAGCGGACGTCCCGGTCCTGTCGTTTTGGACTTTGCCAAGAATGCACAAGTGGAGATGGTGGATTATGAACCGATGAAGCTTGATTTTATCCGTAGTTATGATCCAGAACCTAATCCTGATAAGGAATCTCTTCAGGAGGCTGCCGAATTGATAAACAATGCTCAAAGGCCATTAGTGTTGGTAGGACAGGGGGTAGAGTTAGGTAATGCGCAAGATGAGTTACGTGCATTTATAGAAAAAGCCGATATGCCTTGTGGCTGTACTTTGCTGGGACTTTCGGCTATACCAACTTCGCATCCTTTAAACAAAGGAATGTTAGGTATGCATGGAAATCTGGGGCCCAATGTCAAAACTAATGAATGTGATGTGTTGATTGCTGTAGGTATGCGCTTTGACGATCGTGTAACTGGAAAATTAGATACATATGCTAAACAGGCAAAGGTGATTCATTTGGATATTGACCATTCTGAAATAGATAAGAATGTAAAAGTGGATGTACCCGTATTAGGTAATTGTAAATATACGCTAGCTATGCTGACGCAACTTATCCGGAAGAATGAACATTCCGAATGGATTGATAGCTTTACTGAATATGAAAAGACGGAATATGAACATGTTATCAGTAAAGAAATTCATCCTGTTGACGGGGCGTTGAATATGGGTGAAGTGGTGCGTGCGGTAAGTGAGGCTTCGAACAACGAGGCTGTATTGGTGACAGATGTAGGACAGAACCAAATGATGGCTGCTCGTTATTTTAAATACAGTAAGAACCGTAGCATTGTAACTTCGGGTGGATTGGGAACGATGGGATTCGGTCTTCCCGCTGCTATAGGCGCTACTTTCGGTCGCCCGGATCGTACTGTATGCGTATTTATGGGGGATGGCGGTTTGCAGATGAATATTCAAGAATTGGGAACTATCATGGAGCAAAAAGCACCGGTAAAGATTATTTTATTGAACAATAACTATTTGGGTAATGTTCGTCAATGGCAAGCTATGATTTTTTGGTCATCGTTATTCATTTACTCCGATGTTGAATCCGGATTATATGAAGATTGCCGAGGCATATGAGATTCCTGCCCGCCGTGTTATGAAGCGTGAGGAATTGCAGGCTGCTATCCATGAAATGTTGACTACTGACGGGCCATTCCTGCTGGAAGCTTGTGTGATAGAAGAGGGAAATGTGTTGCCGATGACACCTCCGGGAGGCTCGGTGAATCAGATGTTACTGGAATGCTAATTTAATAATTATGGACAAGACATTATATACATTAATCGTTCATTCAGAAAATATCGCCGGTTTGCTGAACCAGATTACGGCAGTGTTTACTCGCCGCCAAATTAATATCGAAAGTCTTAATGTTTCTGCATCTTCCATCAAAGGGGGTGCATAAATATACTATTACTGCTTGGACCACCCAGGATGTGATAGAAAAAGTGGTGAAGCAGATTGAAAAGAAAATAGATGTTTTGCAGGCACATTATTTTACTGATAGTGAGATTTATCAGCATGAGATTGCTTTGTACAAGGTTTCTACTCCTGAATTTCAGGAGAATCCTATGGCATCTAAAGTTATCCGCCGTTATAGTGCCCGCATTGTAGAAGTGAATCCGGTTTTCTCTATTGTTGAAAAGAATGGGATGAGTGAGGAAATTACTGCTCTTTATGAGGAGTTGCGCGGATTGGGATGTGTGTTGCAGTTTGTCCGTTCGGGACGTGTGGCCATTACTACCAGCTGTTTCGAGCGTGTGAACGAATATCTGACCCAACGCGAGGAAAAGTATCGCCAGCGAAAAAACAGAATAATGATGAGTGAGAATAAAGTAGGAACATACAGATTTGTGGCAGAACCCTTTCACTGTGATTTCAGTGGAAAGTTGACCATGAGTGTGTTGGGTAATCATTTACTGAATTGTGCCGGCTTTCATGCTGCCGACCGGGGTTTCGGAATTGCTACGCTCAATGAGAATCATTATACATGGGTACTTTCCCGTTTAGCTGTAGAGTTAGAGAATATGCCCTGTCAATATGAGGGTTTCAGTATTCAGACATGGGTAGAGAATGTTTATCGTCTTTTTACAGACCGTAATTTTGCAATTTTGGACAAGGAAGGAAAGACTGTCGGATACGCCCGTTCTGTATGGGCGATGATCAGTATGGAAACTCGCAAACCTGCTGACCTGCTTACGCTTCACGGAGGTAGTATCATTGATTATGTATGCGATAAGAAATGTCCTATAAGCAAGCCCGGTCGTATTAAGGTGACAGAGAAAGCTCCGGTTTCTGAATACCAGACCAGATATAGCGATATTGATATTAATGGTCATGTGAACAGTATTAAGTATATAGAACATATTCTCGATTTGTTTCCTATAGAGTTTTTTAAAGAGAAACGGATTAAACGTTTTGAGATGGCTTATGTAGCTGAGAGTTATTATGGTGATATATTGAGTTTCTACCGCGAGGAAGTGGAGGAGAAAGAATATGATATAGAGGTGAAGAAGAATGGCACAGATGTTGTCGTTCGTAGTAAGGTGATATTTATTTAGAATCTAATTTTTG